>Ga0209075_1001033_pt1 | contig 26752 bp, 16 predicted proteins | sample Stecom2011_FD_187523 | JGI IMG/M metagenome (GOLD analysis project Ga0209075, IMG submission 187523) | Agricultural soil microbial communities from Utah to study Nitrogen management - Steer compost 2011 (SPAdes) (version 2) | ecosystem: Environmental > Terrestrial > Soil > Agricultural land...
CGCGTTGGCGCCCGGGGCATTAAGCCTGGGCCGCCGCCATCATCGAAAGGTCCAGATGCAAGAGTCGATCTTCGGTGAGCAATAAGCTTTTGGCCAGGCAATAGGCGGCGAGTTTGGGGTCGGTTTGGTGGATGCGCAGCAAATGGATAAAATGCGGGTGGTCGCGATTGACCGCGGCCTCCAGGCGTCCCTTTGAGTCGGTTCGCGCGGGCGGGCGCGCCATATAAGAGCTGAGTTTTTTGGCGACCACGAAGAGCTGGGCGTCCCCGTCATCCTGCACTATATGGCAGCTCACCAGCCGTCGATAACCGGCGTCGACCTTGCTTAGAATGCGGGCCGCCTCGGCAATCAATGCGAGCGTATCCGCGGGCGCCTGGGAATCCAGGCTCACCGGCAAATAGACGTCTTCGGGTGAAATCAAGAAATGCTGGGTCGAGCGCGACGTGCCTAAAAACTTGGTGAATCTTTTTAGCCGGGCACCCAGGGTATCCTGATAGCGTAACCTTACAAAGCGCTCGAGCAACGCATTCACCGCGCCGATGGGGTGGCGGATCATCGCGCCATGGACCCCATAGACCACCGGGGTGCCCGCGTTTTGCAGCGCCCCGCTAAGCTCGCCGGGCTCGGCATCCATGAGCACGCGCCCGTTTTCGGACCAAAACTCATAGATCTCTGCGAGCGATAGCGCGCGGCCGCCAAGTGTGCGAATCAGCGGGATATTCTCGACCGATTTCAAGAGTTCATAGGGCTCGGCGGCCAGAAATCGCAGCAAGTCGCCGTAGTTCTGCACCTCGGCAAGTCCCCAGTTCTCCTGGGCCACCAGCGCCTTGAGCTCGGCGAGCAATTCGCCAAATAAGTTGCGGTTGACCGCGTCTTCGAGCAGGCGCATCGCCTTCTCGTAGTTCTCGTCGCGCATGATCGTATCGCGGCTCAGCGTATGCTCCAGGTAGCGCGACTTGATCTTGAATCCGACGTGCTGCAAACGCGCGGCGCGCTCGCCCAGGACGTCTTCGCCGGCGCGGGTAAATGCCAGGGTCAGCCCGGCATTATAAAAGCCGTAGCTGGGCCGGCGCTGGTAGGCGCAGACGATTTCGGTGCCCTGGTATTCCACGCGCGTGACGCAATGCCCCTCGATGCCAAATGGCTCGTTGATCGGCAGGGGGTCGAGGAGTTCGCCGCTTATCGGGGTGCGATCTTCAAAGGTAATCTCGGTTTCGGAGTGCGCACACCAAAACTTAAGCCGCTCCTGGATACCGAGCGCCAGTTCGGCGTAGCGCTGGATATCGCCGGCCACAAAGATTGTGATCTGCGAGCCCTCCACCGGCATTTGCAGCCGCGTCTTATTAAAGGTGCGATCCTCGTGGAATAGAACTTCCCAATACTCGCCGCCGCGCCCGGTCTGGACCAAAACGGCGCGCGGGTTGAGCGCAAAAACCGAGACAAAACCGATGCCGAATTTGCCGATTTTGGTCAGATCGTCTTCCTTGGAAGACGAAAATAACTGGGTCAAATAGGTGTCGATAATCTGCTCGTCCATCCCTTCGCCCCAGTCGTCGACATGCAGGGCGATGGTGCCGATATAGTCGTCGCCGGGGATAAACTCGGTCCACACCTCGACCACCGGGCTGCCTGCGTCCATGGCGTTCTGGGCAAGCTCGCGGAAGCAGTCCAGCGGCGAGGCAAATTGGGTGACCAGGTTGTCGACGAGGCCGTGATTTTCGCTCATGGGTCTCTCGGGAGTTCAGGCAGATGCGCTAAATCGAATAGATCAGATTTTGGGTGCCGCGGGCCGCGCAAAAGTCGCGCATCGCCAGGGTCATGCCGCGCGGCACCACGAATTTTCGGTCGCCAAAGACATGTACGCCGTACTTTTGGCGCGTGCTCAATAGCGCCGCGCGCACCTTCGGGCTGAGGCGCGCGTCGGCCTGAAGTTCGCGCGCGCCCAGCGGGTCATTTTGGCGATCTTCGGCGATGTCGGCGGCCAACATATCCAGGCCAAATTGCGCAATAAACGCCCCCGACCCGCCCGCCTGCATCAGCGGACGAAGCTCCTCGGGCGCGTCCGCGGCGCCCCAGATAATCGGCCCGACGCTCCCGCGCACCACCCGCTCCACGCGCACCCCGCCGAGGGCGGCGAGTTTGATAAAAGTCGACTCACTGCCGAGCGCGGTGCATTTATAGACCAATGATTTGAGCTGCTCGGTATGCGCCGCGTTTTCGGCGTCCAGGCGCACGACCTGCCGATTCCACGCGCTATCGGTCTGGGCAAGATCAATGCAGTAGCGCACAAAAAGCCCGGAGGCCTCGAGTTTATCGAGCACGATATGAAAATAGGCGGTGCGCGTTTGTGCGTCGATCTTTCGAAGCGCCACCGTCATATCGCCCAGCGGCGCCAACTCGCGCTCGGCAATCTCGCAATAATAGTCGAATTTGGTGAGCAACTTTTGATAAATCGCCGCGTCACTCGCGCGCGCCTGGCGCGCAAGTTCGCTGCGCGCCCCGAGCTTTTGAAGTTGCTCCTGCGCGATCTGCACGTCGGTTTGCGCGCGCGTCCACTCGCGGTAGGTCGGCAGGCCCGAGCCGATATTGACCTGGACGCCCGGATAGAGTCCGCGGTGAACCTTGGGGTGCAGCACGCCTATATGCGAGCGCAGCGCGCGCGACGCCGGATAATGCAGGTTGAGTCGGGCGCTGCGAATGATCCGCTCGAGCTGGCTGATATAATCGACCTCGGCCTGGCCACTTAATTCGCGCGTCTGGATACGTATTGAGTTGGAAGTTTCGGCCGGTGGATTCATCGAAAGTCGCCCTTCTTGGCCTGCGCTCGATTCACCGGCGCATCGGCTTCTTCGGGGCTCTGAAAGTCCAGCACCACCTCGCGCTCGCGCCTGTCACTATTGCCTACGCCCGCTTCGCTCGCCGCTCGCTCAATCCTGTCGGCCAGTGCGACCGACATCGCCCCTGCGATATCCAATTGGTCATAACCCTCGTTGAGCGCCAGATTTCCGGTCAGGATCTGCTCGGTTTCGTCGTCATAGAGCTCCATCTCCTCGAGCATTGAGTCGACATTCTCGCGAAAATAGACCTGCGTCTCGGAGACAAATCGCGTGGCATGATTGACCGATTCGGTCATGGCCTTGAGCGAATTTTGCAGCTCAAACATGACCACCGAGGCATCGGCGGCCACGCCAATGGCCTGAATCTGCCCGGCGATCAGGTCGAGCTTCTCATTGGCCGCGGTCACATAGACCACGATATCAGCCTGCAAATGCCCGATGGTCTTGGCGAGCTGGCGGGTATTCTGCTGCAAGCGCTCGAGGCGGTCTTCAGCGGTGGAATAAAGTTTTAATTTAGTGGTGTGCTCAGCGAGCTGTCGGTGTGTTTGATCGATGAGTGCCTGGAGTTGGCGCGCCTGGGCGCTGGCGGGGTCCAGCCCCGTGCGCTCGACTTCCAGGACGCTCTTGAGACGATCGAGTTCGCCAAGGCGCTTGGCGGCCAGTTCTTCGTTCTGGGCTGATTCCACGATCTTTTGATTCAGCCGGTCGATTTCGTCCCAGAGGCCAGCCTTTGCGGCTTCGAGTCGATCGACGAATTCGGCGGCTTCCTTGGCGCGCCGGGCGCTGAGTTCGTACTGGTTGCGCAGGATCTCCTCGATGGAGCGATGCGTCAGGATTTGCCCGCCGACCCAGGGCAATTTGGCCAGAAATCGGCGCATGCTGCGCGAAAGTTCGCCGCGGCTGCGCTCCCGGCTCAGATGCGCGTTGATCTCGCGCAGCTTCAGCACCTCGCCGGTGAGGTTTTCCTGGATTTTGGCGTTGCGCTCGCGAAGTTTTTCAAGGGTTTCGAGGTCGCGGCGCTGGCGGGTGCGCTCCGAGATGATGACCGACTCGAGCTCACTCCTCGAAATGCCTTGGCCGAGGTAGGGAACTTCGCTTGCTAAGATGTCCTGGGCGCTTGCATTCATAACTTATTGACCGGGGCGCGACGATAACGCGGTAGAGCGCCCGAACCTAGCAATCCCCCCAAAAAACTTCAATGCGGAAAGGCCCGCAAAGCCGGCGCTGCGCCTAGGTCGATGAGGGGCTTGCCGGCGCGTCGATCTCCATCGCCTCGGCCAGCAGCTCGTAGGAGCGAATGCGGGCTTCGGGGCTATATAAGAGGGTCGAGATGATCAGCTCGTTGGCCTGGGTTTGGCGGGCGAATGCGCCGAGTTGGGCACGAATCGTTTCGGGGCTGCCGATGAAGGAGCGCTTCCGGCTATCCTCGATAAGCGCGGTTTCAAACGGCGTATAGACGCGCTTGCTGGCTTCTTCGGGCGAAACGAGGGGCGAGAATTGACCGCGGCGCAGGTTAACCTGCATCACATCGCCGGTGCCGGCGAGGAAATCGGCCTCTTCGTCGGTCTCGGCGCAAATCACCGAGACGGCCAAAAGCACGTGCGGCTCGGGGAACCTTTCGGAGGGCACAAAGTTATCGCGATAACTCGCCAGCGCTGGGCCCGGAGGAGCCTGGCTGAAATGACTCGCGAAGCTATAACCCAGGCCCAGTTGCCCCGCGAATTTCGCGCTCGCACCGCTCGAACCGAGCAGCCAGATCGGCGGGAGTTTGACATCTTCGGGAATCACTCGAATCGAGGCAAATGGATGATCCGGCGGGAAACTTCGTGCCGACAGCGACATCAACTCGTGCAGGTCCTGGGCGAAGTTGGCCGCGTCGAAGGAGCGAAGCGCGCGCACCGTCGCCTGGTCGGTGCCCGGCGCGCGCCCGATGCCCAGGTCGATGCGCCCCGGGTAGAGTGCCTCAAGCGTATGAAAGTTCTCGGCGACCTTAAGCGGCACATGATTCGGCAGCATGATGCCGCCCGAGCCCAGGCGGATGGTCTTCGTGGCCGCGGCCACATGCGCCATGATGATCTCGGGCGAGGAGCTCGCGATGCTCGGCATCCCGTGATGCTCAGCGAACCAATCGCGCGTATACCCCAGCTCCTCGCCGCGCTGGGCGAGGGCGACGCTATCGCGCAAAACCTGAGTAGAGTTCTGACCGACGCCGACCGGGGCGAGGTCGAGGATCGAGAGCTTGTGGGACATGATAAATTACCGTCGCTAAAATATTTGGGGGAAGTAAAAGCGGGCTGTGGAGCTTGTATCCGTCAGCGTCATCGTCGAGGCCAAGGAAAGGCCAGGGCGACCGGATAAGCTGCTATGACAAGGCGCGAAGGGGCTTGCTAATTCCCTCAAAGAAGAAATGGTGTAACCGTCCGCGGCTTGCTACGTCTATATAGTGAAATCCCGGGAGCACCCTTCGTGTACGGGCTGAATTAAGGAGGTATTTCATGACCCAGAAGATACAGATGAATAACTTGGATGAATCGAGTCGGCTTGAGCTCACGCTGCCGATCGACGGGATGACCTGCGCCTCATGCGTGCGCAGCGTCGAGTCGGTGCTCGCCGACGTCCCCGGCGTTAAGAGCGTGTCGGTCAACCTTGCCACCGAGAAGGCGCATGTGGTGGCCGATGCGTCCGAGCTCGCTGATGGGTCGCTCGAGGCGGCGGTCGATGACGCGGGGTACGCAGCGGGCACCCTGCAGGGCATGCCGTCTGCGGGCGGGTCTGCGAGCGGGTCTGCGAGCGCGACGCAGGCCGGCACGAGCGCGTCGGCCGAAGACGAGCGCGACGCGCGCGACGCCGCGCGCGAGCGGGAACTGAACGGTCTTCGCGTGAAGTTCGTGGTCAGTCTGATCATCGGCGCGGCGATGATGGTGTTGATGTACGTGCCGATGTCCCACGCCACCATGAGTGCGCTTAATCCGCTGCATCTGATCGCGGCGAGCGTGGTGCAATTCTGGGCGGGACGTGAGTTTTATCGCGGGGCCTGGGGCGCCGCGCGCCACGGGCGCACCAATATGAATACGCTGGTCGTGGTCGGAACTTCGGTCGCCTACGGCTATAGCGCGTTCGTGACGCTGTGGCCGCAAATCGCAACCGCGATGGGACTTCCGCTGCATCTTTATTTTGAGTCGGGCGTGTTCATCATCGGTCTGGTGCTCCTGGGACGCTGGCTTGAGGGGCGCGCAAAAAAACAGACAGGCAGCGCCATTCGCGCGCTGATGGGTCTTCAGGCAAAGACTGCGCATGTTCTGCGCCACGGGACCTGGCAAGATATCGCGCTCGACGCGGTCGTGGTCGGCGACCTGATTCGCGTGCGCCCCGGCGAGAAAGTGCCGGTGGACGGCGAGGTGACCGAGGGGCGCTCGACGGTCGACGAAAGCATGCTTACGGGCGAAAGCCTGGCGGTGACCAAGACGACCGGCGATACGGTCATCGGCGCGACGCTCAATAAAACCGGCAGCTTCGTCTTCAGGGCGACCCAGGTCGGGCAGAATACCACGCTTGCGCAGATCGTCCGGCTCGTCGAAGAGGCTCAGGGCTCCAAGGCCCCGATTCAGCGGCTCGCCGACACCATTTCGGCCTATTTTGTGCCGGCGGTGCTGATCATCGCCGCGCTCAATTTGGTCGGCTCGCTGGTCTTTGGCATGGGCGTCTCCTATGCGCTCAGCACGACCATTGCTGTGTTGATCATCGCCTGTCCCTGTGCGCTGGGGCTCGCGACGCCCACCGCGATCATGGTGGGCACCGGCAAGGCCGCCGAATTTGGCGCGCTGATTCGCGGCGGAAACGCCCTGGAACAGGCGCGTCGCATCAATACGGTGGTCCTCGATAAGACCGGAACGATCACCGAAGGAAAGCCGACGCTAAAGCGCATCATCACCGCCGAAGGCGTCGACGAGCGCGAGTTTTTGGCGGCTGCGGCCGCGGTCGAGATGAGCTCGGAGCATCCGCTCGGGGAGTCCATCGTGGCGCACGCCAAGGATCTGGGGATTGAGCTCGGATCGGTCCATGATTTTGAGGCGGTGTCGGGGCGCGGCGTTCAGGCGCGCGTCGGCGAGCGCTGGGTCCAGATTGGCAACCTTGCCTATATGCAGGAGAGCGGCATCGAGGTTGGCGAGCTTTACGGCGAAGCCGAGACACTCGCCGGGCAGGGGGCGACACCGATATATGTCGGCTGGGACGGCAAAATCGCTGGCCTCATCGCGGTCTCGGACGCGATTAAACCCGAAGCCGTCAACGCCATCGAGCAACTTCAGGCGCTTGATCTCGAAGTCTGGATGCTCACCGGCGATAATGAAAAAACGGCGCGCGCCGTCGCCGCACAAATTGGCATTGAGCATGTCCTGGCAGATGTGCTGCCCGCCGAGAAGGCCGCCAAGATCCAGGAGCTTCAGCAGTCCGGAAAAATCGTCGCCATGGTCGGCGACGGCATCAACGACGCCCCCGCGCTGGCCCAGGCCGACCTGGGAATTGCGCTGGGCACTGGCACCGACGTCGCCATGGCGGCCTCCGATATCACACTTATCCGCGGTGATTTGCGGGTCATCGTGACCGCCATCGCGCTCTCGCAGCGCACCGTGAAGACCATCAAACAGGGACTTGGCTGGGCATTCGGCTATAATGTCCTGCTCATTCCGGTTGCCATGGGCGCGCTCTATCCCTTCTTTGGCATCCTCCTCTCGCCGGCGCTGGCCGCCGCGGCGATGGCCATGAGCAGCGTAAGTGTGGTGACCAACGCGCTGCGCCTGCGCAGCTTTACGCCGCCCAAAGACGCCCAGGAACTGCTCCATCCGCCGCTATGGGGGCGCGTCAAGGACGCCGGCTACCTCGCCATGATCGCGGTGATCGCGATTGGCCTGGGCGCGGCGTCGATGGTGTGGATGCACTGAGTGAGTCCCCGAATTCACAGGTCCACGTCGACCGTTTGCGTGTCGGCTTATGAATTCGGGCTATGCCGAGATCGACGCCCAAGAGAATATGCGCTGTTTTCGGAAGTGATGCGCCATTTTGATTATTTGTCAGTAAAGCATCTCCAAAAACGGTCGCATGACGTTGTGGACGCGGTTAATCTTTGCGAATTCGATGATCTCGTCTTTTGTAAATCGTTTGTCGCGCCAACCTTCTTGCAGGGCTTGGATGGCGACGTCGAGTCCAAGGGAATTTCTGAACTTAAAGAGGTCAGCGATCGTTTTGGCGACGGAGTAAACCTGGATATCGATATGATTTTCAACCGTGTGAACCTCGATGCCTGACGAAAAGGATTTGCTGGAAAGATGATATACGTCGACGGAAAACCAGCCGAATTTCGGCTGCCACTTTCCGCGCTCGATCGCGATTTCGATATGGTGCTCAAATAGGCCCGCAACCTCGTGAAACTGCAATGCGCTGACGCCGAAAATTACCGCATGCGGAGCGCGTAGCGTGACCGCAGCAAACTCCAAGGACGGGCCATAAATATGATCCGGGTGCATATAGATACCCGGGATGATCCGGATGAGTTCCTCCGATGCTTCGAGACGCGAAAGATACTCCGGCCGGAGTCCCGCTTCGACCACCTTTGCACGGCTCACGACGCCCTGCTCCTCAACGAATTGAAGGACCCGATCTATCTGTGTGTCTTCAGGCATCATATCTCCTCTGCAATTGTGTATAAGTGTAAAGGATTTGTGATGATGGGCAAGAATGAGGATAGATCGGTCGTCAATCCATCAGAGCAAGCTGCTACTTAGATTGCATCGCGCTCTTGCAAGGAATTAACGTTGGCGGAAAGAAAATCCTACTCTTCCCCAAAATCGTACCCAAATAAAGACTCCGCCGGCACCTCATCGACCGATGCCCGGCGTATCTTATTGCCAAACTTATCCCGAATCGCATCCATCGTCTTCTCAAGCTTCGCGTCCCTTTTGACCGCGCTCTTGGGCTCAGGCGGAGCAAAAAGGCCGAGCTGGACGCTGTCTTCGGGTTTGGCCAGATCGAAGCCGGCGGCGCCGACCAGACGGATGGGGCGCTCAAGGTCAAGCGTATTGAGCAGGTGGCGGGTGGTCTCAAAGAGGGTGCGCGCGTCGTCGCTTGCGCGCGGAAGCGCGCCCTGGCGGGTGCGCAATTGGAAGTTCTGGCTATAGCGTAATTTCACGCGCACCGAGCGGGCGCGTATATTGCGTTTTCGCAGCGAGCGGGCGAGGTCTTCGCATTGCTCGCGCAGGTATTTTTCGACCGCTTCGCGCCCCTGAATATCGTCGATAAGTGTAATCTCGGAGCCGATGGATTTGCGCTCACGGTTGGCCAGCACGGGGCGCTCATCTTCGCCTTCGGCGAGCTTTTTAAGCTTATAGGCGCTCGATTTTCCCAGCAATTGCGCAAGCTTATGCGGGTCTGCCTGGCGCAGGTCGGCAAAGGTCAGGATCTTCTGGGCGTAGAGTTTCTGCGCGGTCTTCTCGCCGACTCCCCACATCTTTCGCACCGGCATTGGTCCGAGCACCTGCGCCTCGGTGCCCGGGCGAATAAAACTGATGCCATCGGGTTTTTGCATCGGGCTTGCCAGCTTGGCCAGGAATTTATTCACCCCAATTCCAACCGAGCAGGTCAGCCCGTCGGTGGCATCAAAAACGTCGCGTTTGATGGCGGCTGCGGTCTGCATGGGCGGGCCGAAGATCGCCTCGCTCCCGCTCATATCCAGAAAAGCCTCGTCGAAACTTAGCGGCTCCACCAGCGGGCTATAATCGGCGAAGACCTCCATGATATCGGCGCTCACCGCCCGATATTTCTCGATATTTGGCGGGATGACCACGGCTTTGGGGCATAGGCGCATCGCGCGGCTCATCGGCATCGCGCTTCGCACGCCAAATTTGCGCACCTCATAGCTCGCCGCGGCGACCACGCTGCGGCGAGTCGTCCCGCCGATAATGACCGGCAGGCCGCGCAATTCGGGGTGGTCGCGCTGCTCGACCGAGGCGAAAAACGCGTCCATATCGACGTGGAAGATCATGGAATTACTGAACTTGCTCGGGCTCGTCGAAGTCCTCGAACTCATCGGAGTCGTCAAACTCGTCCGTATCTTCCAGGGCGTCGGGATCGCAGGTATAGACGCATTGTTTCTTGACGCACGCCATCTCGCCCTCACAGGAGAGCTCGGGGAGGTCGGCGCATTGCTCGACCTGGTCGCATTTGCGCGCGTAGGTCTTCGAGGTTTGCGCGTCTTCTTCTTCCTCGCCGAGATCTGTGTCGTCGTAATCGGGGCGATTGATCACGATGGCTGCACCGTTGGGGTCATCGCCGCCAAGGCCCAGGTCGATCGGTCCCTGCTGAGTCGCGGGCGCGTCATCTTTTGGGGCGCTATGCTGAGCGGTGGTCTCAGCCGCCTGAGCCTGCGCTTCCTCGGGCTCATCCTGCGCGTAGTCCGTGCGCGGGGAGGGCTGGGGTGGCGAGGCGCACGACGCGCAGAAGATAAAACAGAGGCTCACCAGAAATAAGATACTGCGATTCATGAAATATCCTTTATTCATTTAATTTATCAGACGCGGCTTCGAAGGCGGCGTGATTGATATTGATAATGCAGGGGTTTTTAAAATCAGTTAGGTGAATCCTGGTGCGCAAGGGCTTCGGTGCTCGCGAAGACTTTATTTTATGAAATCAAAACAAAAATTCGGACGCCTCGATCATAAAAGAACGCTCGAATTTTGTATATGCCTGAAGCCATGGCCGCAATATCGAATGCCATCATACTGCTGACGGGAGTGTCGAGTGTCGAAACAAAAAGACGAAATTCTTCTCAGAGGTCTGAAGGAAAATAATTTAAAAAATATCGATTTGGATATTCCCAAGGGCGCGATCACCGTGTTTAGCGGGGTTTCCGGCTCTGGAAAGAGCTCAGTCGCGTTTGATACCCTGGCCAGGGAGAGCCGGCGGCAGATGACCCTCAACTACCCGCAATATATTCGATATCAGATGCCGCGCTACGAGCGACCCAAAGCCGATTTGATGCAGAATCTGAGCCCGGTCGTGGTCGTGGAGCAGCGCGCGATGCGCGCGAATCCGCGCTCAACCGTCGGCACCTATATGGACGTGGACCCGCTCATTCGACTGCTCTTCTCCAGAATTGGGGACCCGCTGATTGGGAGCGCCACCGACTTCTCCCGGCAGAGCAGCTTTGGCCGCTGCCCGGAGTGCGATGGCTTTGGAAAAGTGGTGAGCGCGGATGTGGATAAGCTGGTTGATTTTGAGAAATCCCTGCGCGATTACGCCGTGCAATTTGCTCCCTTGTCGCCCTCGGGCTGGCAGGGGCAATGGATGATGACCTGTGGGCTCTTTGAGCCCGATTTACCGATCAAGGATTATCCTGAAGAGACCCGAAATCTCTTTTTATATGGACCCCCGGGCGGCGGAACCGTCGACGCGCCTTTTCATACCAAAGACGGGCCGCAAAATGCCCAATGGGATGGGTTATTGCCGCGCTTTATAAGGCTCTATATCCATCGCGATCTCACCAAATTAAAGCGCGTATCCCAGGACGATGTGCTCGCCGTTTCCACTCACGCGACCTGCCCGCTTTGCCAGGGCACGGGCTTGAATCCGCAGGTCCTGGCATCCAAAATAAATGGCCTGAATATTTTAGAGTATGCCGATTTGGAATTGAGCCAGATATGGGCCGAACTCGGCAAGATAGACGACCCGTTGGGCCGATCGATCGCCCAGCAAATCCAACCGGCCATCGAGCAACTCATCGAAATGGGCCTCGGATATCTCAGCTTGTCGCGGCAAATGGCGACGCTCTCGGGCGGTGAGGCGCAGCGGGTAAAAATCGCGCGACATTTGGGAAGTAGCTTAAATAACCTGACCTATATCTTCGATGAACCCAGCGCCGGGCTGCATCCCCAGGAGGTCGCGCAGCTTATCGAGATGCTCAAAAATATCAAAGATGACCATAATACTGTCATCGTTATTGAGCACGATGCGGCGGTCATCCGCGCCGCCGACCAGGTCGTTGAGATGGGACCCGGCGCGGGCTTCCGCGGTGGAGCGGTCGTGTATCAGGGAAGTCCCGAGGGTTTAAGGGATGCCCCCGGCGCATCCACGTTGCTTCAGCGAGGGATGGCGATCAACCGGAATCCCCGCAAGGCCGATGCTTTCTTTTTGATTGAGAAAGCGAATCATAATAACCTGAAGGATCTTAGCCTCGCGATCCCGAAAGAAGTTCTTGTATGCGTCTGCGGCGTGTCCGGCTCGGGCAAAAGCTCACTGGTTTTGGAGGCATTTGTCGAGAATTACCCCGAAATTATCAGCGTCAGCCAGGATCCTATCGGCATCTCGAGCCGCTCCACGCTCGCGACCTATATGAAGATCATGGATGATCTAAGGGCCGTCTTCGCCAAAGAAACAGGCCAGCCGGCGGGCCTTTTTAGTTTTAACTCCACGGGCGCCTGCCCGGTATGCCAGGGGAAGGGCGTCACGCAACCCGACATCGCCTTTGCAGACCCCGTCACCATTGTCTGTGAAGCCTGTGAGGGGACACGTTTTTCGGAGGAAGCGCGCTCCTATCGCTATCGGGGGATGAATATCGTCGATATCTTGGCGCTCACGGTCGAGGAGGCCGTGAGTGTGTTTAAGGCGCAAAGAATCGCCAGGAAGATAGCCGCGCTCAAGGATGTCGGCCTGGGCTATTTGACCCTGGGCCAAACCACGAGTTCTTTAAGTGGCGGCGAAGCCCAGCGCCTCAAGCTCGCCAGTCAGCTTAAAAATAAAGGGCAAATTTATCTCCTGGATGAGCCTTCCCTGGGGCTGCATATGAAGGATAATGCAACGCTTCTGGACGTCTTTCAGAACCTTGTTGCAAAGGGGAACTCGGTGATCATCATTGAGCATAACCTTGATTTTATAGCGGCCAGCGACTGGATTATTGAGCTGGGCCCCGAAGGCGGGAAAAACGGTGGATACCTTCTTTTTGAGGGGATGCCGGCGCAGATGTTGACGGCGGATACGCCCACGGCAAAATATTTAAAAGAGGGCGTGAAAAATTAAGAGCTGGTGAGCGTATCGACTGCGCTGCCTGTCGATCATTGGTCGGCGTATGAGGCCAGGCTTCTGGGCCAGGCGGCCTGAGCCTGGATCGATTCGGCGTGGCCAAAGAGCTCGCGCTCGGCCTGGATGGCAGCCGCCTGAAGGGCGTCGGCCGAGGCGTCGGCGATCGGTCCATCGGCGCAATTTTCATTCTTGATCAACTTTTGAATAAGCGGGGCGAGCGCAAATTTATGAGAGGTCTGGCTGGTGCTCGCGACACGGCACGCCAGGTAAGCGCCCATCACCGGCGCATCGCTATAGGCGATGGCGGCCAGATAGGCGTGAAGCTCCACATTTTGCGCGATGCCCATGGGCGTCTTGCAGCCCGGGCATCTCAGCGGGCGAAGCGGGGCGAAGGGGCGGGTGGCGTCAAAATAGTGGCGGACTTCGTGAACCAGGTGCGGGCGAATCGTCCAGGCCGCAAGCTCGGCGAGCGCACCTTCGAGCGCGTGCGTCTCGGGGATGAGTATCTTTGCGCTGTCGGCCAGCGCGTGCACCTCATCGAGGCGAATGCGCGGGCAAGCGGCGTCCGAGGCAAACCGTGCGAGGCGCTCGAGTTCGGCCAGAGAATAGGTGATTTGCGGGATATCAGAGATATAAAAATCCTGACAAGCGCGCTCATTGATGGCCGCGACGGTCTGCAAAAGTTGGTGGCGTGCGGGGGCAGTGCGGGTGAGCGTATCGATTGCCGCAGGCGACAACATCTCTTCGGCCTGCCGGCGTATCGCGGGCGCAAAACCTCGCTGAGCCGCGGCGAGCGTCGGGTCATTCGCTTCGGCCAAAATTGGCCAGATATATTCGGCGCCGTCGCGCTGAGCGGTGTCGACGATCCACAGCGGTCGCTGGGTCGCAGAGGTCGCGCGGCACAGATAATTCTCGACCACGTTGGTGCGGTCGCTTCGCCGGGTAATCAGCCCGTTGACCCGGCGGTCGGCCTCGGTTTTTGCCTCGCCCACGGTGAGCGAAAAGGGAAGTTCGGTGACCACGCTATAGTTTTTGACATAGACCATCGGCTCTTCGCGGCCGGTGAGCACGGTGGTTTCGAAATAATAGGGCTGCGATTGTTGGCGCAGATACTCATTCCACGACCAGACCATATAGGAGAGACGGTCGAAATTCTCTTCGCTGACCCCGCTGTGCACGAGCTCGCCGAGCTCCGCGACAATTTTACTTAAATTCGGGTCCCCGCTGACGGCGTCGCGCAGGGTTTCAAAGTGTTTGAGGGTTCTCTCGGAAGTCTCGCCGGGTTGCTCCCGTGATTTCGACACGAGCCAGGCCGTCATCAGGTCGCCGTGGACTTGCGCCATATCAATGGCATCCTGAAATTGCGCCGCGCTCATAGGGTGCGCGGGCGTATATTTATTTTGCCCGACGAAATCCTTTTCCCCCGACAGAACGCCGCGAGCGTATTTGCCGACCTCGGGATAGGCGACATCCACCATAAAAAGGGCAAAGCCGACCAGTAGCGGAATCGCGACCAGCACGATGATGATGCGCGCGAGGCGCGCGCGCCGTCGACCCGAGCGGGCGAGCGCCTCGATTGAGGCGTTGATCTCGTCTTCATCGAGTCCGTTTCGGGAAGTTTCGACTTCGTCGGGTGACTTCATTTCAGGCCCTGGAAAAAAATTCTGCATCAAAACAAAAAATCCGAGCGCCCTCTATAATAGAAAGCGCTCGGAATTTCGATTCGCATTGATGAGATGCGTGGATCAGACTTTCGCCGCCCAGATCGTACACCAGCCGTCGGGGTGGATGGTGCCGGGCACCACCTTGCAGCCGCCACAACCGTCGCCGCTGGCGGGTTCGAAGTGCAGGCAGTTTGCGCAATCCTGGTCGGCTTTGGGGGTCTTGTCGACGTAATTCATATTCGTGCGCATCGCAACCTGATCGGGGGTGAGTCCGTCGGTGCCCTCACAGTTAAGCGCCTCGGCGCCGCCCGCTTTGGCCGCGGGCGCCTTGGCTGCTTCGCCGCCCGCGCCTGCTGCGCCGCCTTTATTATCGCATGCCGCCAGAAGCGAGGCGCCGCCTGCGGCGACCGCACCAAGAATCGCGGCGCGTTTGAAGAAATCGCGTCGGTTCAACAAACCATCGCTATTGAGGTCTTTTTCGTGGGTTTTCATGAGCTAATTCCTCTCGTTGATGAGAAAAGATGACATTTACGCTGGTATCTGCCCGCGTCGTGCTCACATATTAAGAGCTCGAAAATGGAAGGCAAGATTAAACTGGCCAAACGCGAAGTTTGCGTTGCTCCAAATTACAGCACGAAAAATATGCGGCACGCGGGGTCGAAATCCGCACGAGTAACCGAAATTCGTACGAATTAAGCAGCGCCATGCACCTATAGCAAATTTAATCCCCAATGATTAGGAGAGAATCGATGAGCGTATCAAAAAAATCTTGCCCCACGCCTGCCGAGACGCTGACGCAGTTTGACGGCGGCCAGCGCGGCGAGCAACTCCAGTGTTTTGACCCGGCCAGCTCGCGGATGATCGCCCAGATGACGATGGCCACCGCGCGCGAGGTCGAAGAGGGTGTGGCGGGCGCGCGGCGCGCCTTTGAGGTCTGGCGGCGCCTGTCGGTTGCCCAGCGTTGTGCTCAGGTCAAGAAGGCCGGCGACATCTTGATGGCGCATCGCCAGGAATTGCTCGACCTGCTGGTCGCCGAGACCGGCAAGGCGCGCGTCGATGCGCAGGCCGAGTTTCTCAATCTCTTTGAGACGCTGCGCTATTATACCCAGAACGCACCGACATTTCTGGCCGATAGGCGCCTGAGCCTGCATCTGCTCAAAAATAAACGCGCGCGCGTTGAGCATATGCCCCTGGGCGTGGTGGTGAATATCAGCCCGTGGAACTTCCCGCTGGACCTGTCGTTGACCCCGGCGATTCCGGCGCTGCTCGCCGGCAACGCGGTGCTGATAAAGCCCTCCGAACATACGCCGTTGACGGTATTTCGGGCGGTCGAATTGATGAATCAGTCCGGGCTTCCGAGCGGGCTTTTGCAGGCCATGATCGGGCGCGGCGAGGTGGGCGAGCTTCTGGTCGACCAGGCCGATGCCGTCACTTTTACCGGCAGCGTTGAGACCGGGCGGAAAGTCGCCGTGCGTGCGGCCGAGCGCCTGATTCCGTGCACGCTGGAATTGGGCGGAAAGGACCCTGCGATTATCCTGGAAGATGCCGACCTGGAGCGCGCCGCGCGCGGCGTGGTATGGGGCGGATTCTTTAATTCGGGCCAGGTCTGCATGTCGGTGGAGCGCGTCTATGTCCACGAGGCGGTCTATGATGAGTTCGTCGCCAAGGTGGTCGCGCTGACCGCCGAGCTTCGCCAGGGTGTCCCCAGCGATTATGAGGTCGATATCGGCGCGATGATCGACCCGGCACAGATCGAGATCATTGAAGAACAACTTCGCCAGGCCAAGGCCGAGGGCGCGCGCGTTCTCATCGGTGGCGCGCGCGTCGAGCTCCCATCCCAGACCACCGATCATCCCGGGCATAGCCCGATGATCGGCGACTTCTTCGCGCCCACCGTGCTGGTCGACGTGGAGCAGGGCATGAAGATCATGCGCGAGGAGACCTTCGGTCCGGTCCTGCCGATCATGCGAGTGCGCTCAGCCTTTGAGGCGGTCAAACTCGCCAATGATTCGCCCTTTGGGCTCAATGCCTCGGTCTGGGGGCGCGATATGACCCGCGCCCGCCAGATTGCCTCCCAGCTCGAGGCCGGCCAGGTCTGCATCAACGACGCAATCGTCAGCTACGTGGCCATCGAGGCGCCCTATGGCGGCGTCAAAAACTCCGGGCTGGGGCGGCGAAAAGGGGCCGATGAGATCTATAAATTCGTCGAACAAAAAACCGTGCTCGAAGATATCCTGGGCCTGCAAAAAGAGCCCTACTGGTATCCCTACCACGCCACCCTGGGCAAGGGGGTCAACAAGGTCATGGGGCTCTTATACCAGAAGGGAGTGACGCGCCGAATTAAAAGTCTTTTTCGTTGAACACCGGCTCGCCAACGTTCGGTTGACATCGCGGGGGCGATTTGGCTAGGATTCAAGGCTATTCGGCACGTCAAAAATAAGTCCGTGTCAGCAATTTTGAGGGCTCATGAGCAACGAACCGGGTATTCTTCCCAAGCCAGTCCCGTTCGGGAAGTATTATCTTCTTGAACGCATTAACGTCGGGGGTATGGCGGAGGTGTATAAGGCGAAAGCCTTTGGAGTGGAGGGATTCGAGCGCCTTCTGGCGGTTAAAAAAATTCTGGCCAGCATCGCCGAGGATGAATCATTCATCAATATGTTTATTGATGAAGCGAAGATCTCCGGCAGCCTGAGCCATCCTAACCTGACCAAGATCTTCGATCTCGGAAAGGTGGATGGCTCGTATTTTATCGCCATGGAATATATCAGCGGCAAAGATATTAAAACGATCTTTGAGCGCGCCCGTCGGATCGGCGAAAAGGTCGATATTCCAAGGGTTTGCTATATTATCATGAAGGTCTGCGAGGGGCTTGCCTACGCCCACGACAAGACCGACTCCCAGGGCAACGCGCTCAATATCGTCCACCGCGATGTCTCGCCGCAGAACGTGCTCATCTCCTATGAAGGCGAGGTCAAGGTCATCGACTTTGGCATCGCGAAATCCGAGGGCAAGCAGAGCGAAACCGAAGTCGGCATCCTGAAGGGGAAGTTCAGCTATATGAGCCCCGAGCAGGTGCGCGGGCTGCATGTGGACCACCGCAGCGATATCTTCAGCGTGGGCATTTTGCTCTACGAAATGCTCACGCTGGAGCGCTTGTTTTTGGGCGAGAGCGATTTCGACACGCTTGAGAAGATTCGAAAGGTCGAAATCAGCCCGCCCTCGCTTTATAATCCGCATATCCCCAAGGAGCTCGAGGATATCGTCCTCAAGGCGCTGGCGCGCTCGGCTGGAGAGCGCTTTTCGAGCGCCCACGAGCTGGCCGAAGCCCTTGAGCGCTTTATGCGCAACCAGGGGTATTATTTCACCAATAAAGACCTCGCGGCCTCGATGAAATCGGCCTTTAACGCCGATATCGAGTTCGAGAATAAGAAGTTCGAATATTATCAGGGCCTCAACCTGAAGGCCCCCAACGAGAAGGGCGAGCCGGTGGTCGCGCTGCCCGACGGCGGCGGGTTGCAGTGGGGCGAAGAGGAGATGGAGACCCAGATATTCGACCGAATGTCTGAGGATCTTGAGTTCGTCAACGAGTCTCAAATCGTCTATGCCGACGATGCGGATGTGCTCGAAATTGACGAGTTCGACGAGGTCGAAGACCTTGACGGCGCCACCATCGAATTTGATCGCTGGGATATTCAGAAGCAATTTGACGCGCGCAGCGCCGAGGCCGTCTCCGAGCATGCCTTTGATGGCGGCGCCCAGCTCGATCCCAATGGGTATGGGCCGGGGCGCGCGCGCAGCCATACCGCATCGGTGCCGCTGGTCTCCCAGGAGCGCCGAGGCCCGCAGCATACCGTGCAAGCGGTCTCGCCGGGGGCGGGCGAGAAGCGCAACTCCCTGTGGGTGATCGCGCTGGTCTGCCTGCTCATTGTCGGGGTTGGACTGGGCATCGCCTTATTGCGAAATGGTGGCGCGAACCCGACCATTGATTTTAATATCGAGCCGGCGACGGTGGATATTTTTATCAATAACGAGAAGATTTATAGCGGCGAAACCCCATTTCAGTATGAGTCCAAGGTTGGACAGGCCAAGATTCGCATCGAACGGGAGGGTTATCAGCCTTTTGAGACCACCCAGGAGTTGGCAAGCGGCGGCGACTATAAGGTGACCCAGGCGCTGGCGCCGCTGCCGCCCGAGAAGGCGAAGTTGCTCGTCAAGACCGAACCGGCCGGCGCCATGCTAAAATTGCAGGGCCAGGCCGAGGCGCACAAGGCGCCGCTGTCGCTCGATGCGCTTGAGCCAGGAAGCTATGAGATTGAGGCGACCCTCGACGCGTATTTGCCCAAGAAAGAACAAGTCGAAGTCGCCTCGGGCGACAACGCGCTGACCATTAAGCTGCGCCCCGAAACGCTGGCGTTGACCGTGAAGAGCGAGCCGAGTCGGGCATATTTTGGCGTCTACGAAGCCGGTGAGGATGGTAAGCGCATCGCGCGCGGGCGAACGCCGCAGACGATCAAGAGCCTCGACGGGTCCAAGAGCTACCGGGTTGCGGTGGAGCTGTCGGGCTATGACGATTGGGAGCGCGCCTTCGAGCCGGGTACCCAGCTTGAGGACTCGATGCTCGCCGAGTTGAGCAAGATCGAGAAGGCCGTCGAACCCGAGACCACGGTGGCATCGGCGGGGCGCGCGCCTCAAGGTGAGCGCACAATAAGTGGTTCGAGCGCGTCGCGAACTCAAGATAGCTCTCAATTTGACCCGCCTGCGCGCGTCAAGACGCCGGAGCCCAAACCCGAGCCCAAGCCGGCTCCGAAGCCCGCACCCAAGCCCGCCGCTGTGGGCGTAGGCACCCTGACCATCGGGTCCAAGCCGGTCGCGCGCATCCATATCGACGGCAAAGACACCGGCCGTTATACACCTTTGATGAAGTTTAAGATCAAGGCCGGCAACCATAAGGTTCGACTCGTCAACGAGGAGTTTGGCCTGGATAAGACCGTTTATCTCGACGTGGTCGCCGGTGAGGATAAGATGTTCAGGAATCAATGAATACTGTTTTTTTCGGGGATCAGCCGGTTGGATATAGGCGTTGCCGAATAGATATATGATGCTCGATATCGCCGTTGGGGCGTGGCAGGTGAGGCGCGGAGAACCGGTTGAGTAACGCCAGAATTAGCACATCGGATTTCGAGTTTTATTGCCCGGTCTGCACACGCTGCTTTGCGGGAAACCCCGAGCTATGCCCGGAGTGCGCCAGCCCGCGCCCCGGCGCGCAGTGGCAACCGATAAATACCTCCACCTATCTCTACCTGGGCAAGGAACTCGACGGGCGCTATGTCATCGACCGATTTGTCGGCGCGGGCGCAACCGGTGATGTCTACCGCGCCATCGGCACGCGAATTCAGCGCCCCTTCGCCCTTAAAATCGTGGACACCCGCCGCTACGGGCGCCAGGACATCGAAGAGGAGCTCGCGCGGCGCTTGCAGATGGAGGTCGACGCGATGAGTCGGCTGCGCAATCCGCACGTGGTCAACGCATACGAAATGATGCAGATCAGCGACCAAATCTTTGTGATGGTCATGGATTTTGTCGACGGCATTACCCTGCTGGAGCGCCTTGAGCAGATCGGTCGCATGGAGGTCGAGGAGAGCGCCGAGATCGTGCGTCAGGTGGCCAACGGACTGCACGAAGCCCACCAGCGCGGCATTATTCACCGCGATATCAAGCCCGATAATATTATGATCGAGCAGATGCCCGCCAGCGGGGTCTTCGCGCGGGTGCTCGACTTCGGTATCGCCTATATGGTCGACAGCGTGCGCGTAACCTCGGGGTTTCGCGGCACGCCGCTTTATGCCTCGCCCGAGCAATGCCAGTCCGACGGCGTTTTGGGGCCGTTTAGCGATGTTTATAGCCTGGGTTGCGTGCTTTTTCATCTGCTCACCGGGCGCGCACCGTATGTCTTTGATCGCGCACTGGCGGTGATGGAGGGGCATATCGAAGCGCCGATTCCGTCGGTTTTTGAGTTCCTGTCGCCCAATCAGGTGCCCGTCGAGTATGACGAGCTGCTCACCCGCATGCTCGCCAAGGATCCCGCCGATCGCCCCCGCGACGGCGGAGCCGTGGTGCGCGAGTTGGACGCGATTGCCCGGGCGCTGCGCGCGCGCGCAACCGTAGCGCCGGGCATCGAGCCGCCGCCGGCAAACGCGCCCTCCGAGGTCGGCGCCGAGGAGACGCATACTCATGCGCCCGCCCCGATTATCTCGGGGCCCCAGCTGTCGCGCGCAAGCGATACCGTGGGAATTCAGCCGCCGACGGAGCGCCCGCACGCCCAGCGTATCGTGCGCCTGGTGGCGAGCATCGCGCTGCCTGCACAGCTCGCCAATCCGGCCCGCGAAATCAGCGCCCAGGTCGTCGGGCCCGGCGGCGATTATGCGGTATTCGCCGACGGCGCGCGCCAGGTGCACCTCATCGGGCTGAAGACTGATCTCGCGGCGCTGACCTTTTCGAGCGTCCCCGGACTCTTGCACGCGGTCTGCGTCGACGCCCACCGCGGGGATGTCTACGCCGGAGGCGACGACCACTGCGTCTTCCGCTGGAATATGGGGCGCACCAACGGCGTGCCCCAAAAAGTCGTGGATGTGGGGGCAAAAATCCTGACGCTCGACGTTCACCCCGCCGGCTCCAAGCTGGCAATCGGCACCGCCGATGGGCGCGCGTTGATCTATGATTTGCGCACCCAGCGCACCAATGCGATCTATATCACGGGCCTTAAAATTCGGATGATGAAGTTCGTCCCCAACTCCAAGCGCGTCCTGATAGGCTGTGAGAGTGGGCGGCTGGGCACCGTGTTGGACGAGCGCGGTATCACCGCGGAGAGCTCCCGCGTCGTTGAGCTGGAGCCGTTGGATAGCCCCATCATTTCGGCGGCCGTCAGCCCAAATGGTGATCTTGCCGCGATTCTCGAAGAGACCGGGCGCCTGCGCATCTTTGATATGATGGAGCGGGCGGCGTTTTTGCGCGTCGAGGCGTCCTATGCCCCGCTGACCGCGCTTGCGTTCTCCGCCAGCGGAAGTCTCAACGCGCTCGGTATGACCGACGAGGAACTTCAATTATGGAGCATCCGCCAGGAGCAATTGGTGCGCCACCTCAGCGGCATGAGCCAGGCGATGTCCGAATAGACGCGCGCCGAATAGACGCGCGCCAAATAGACCCGATGCCCGTGCGCCTTGCCTCCTCGATTTTGCGCGCTATTCTTGCGCCCCATTCATGTGGGATGCGCTCCTTGATATTTGCCTGCGCGTCCCCAAATATTAGCGGTTAAATTATGTCTAAATCCGACCCCATCGCGGCCGAAAACGCGCCGAGAACAGGCTCAAACCAGCTCCTCACGGTCGCGCTGCTCGCGCTGGTCGCGGCCGCCGCGCCGCATTTTTTTCTGGATATGCCCCTGGTCGCTTATGAGGCGGGGAACCTGCGCGGGTGGCTCGGGCTAAGCATCTGGAGCCCGGCGTTTCTGGGGGCGGTTGCCCTGTTTTTCGGCGTTGATTTGGAGGCGCGCGTAGCCCAACCGTGGCTGCCCAGCGTCGACTTGCGCGCGGGCGCGGCCATCGCCCTATCGCTGCTGGTCCTGGTGCTGCTGACCATCCGCTATCTTCCCGGGTTCCACGTGGTCGGCGACTGGCGAGAGTTGGGCCTGGCGATGCTGCTCTATGCGGGCACCTTCGCCATCGGCGTGCTCTTCTGGCAGGGGCTGGTGCAGCAGGAATTGCTCGGGGGACTTAGGCGAAATATCGCCGCTCGCCTGCTGCGAATCGCGCTGATCGCGGCGGTTGCGTGCGCGTTATGGTTGCCGTTTTTGAGCAACCATCCTTTGGACATGCTTCGCCAGACGCTCGACGGGTATCTGATTATTTACCTGGCGCTGGCGCTGCTTTTTGAGCTGGGGATTTCGGTATTTGGGTGCATCGGGATTGCAGTATTGATGGGCGTCGCCTGGGCATGGGTGCACCAGATGACGTTTTTCTGAAGTCAGACCTTATTTGAGAGCAACGCCACTCAGTCGAAAAACCGCCGTGCATTGGTCAGCGGCGGAACCAGTGAGCCGATGCCAATCTCGGTGATCGTTGCCTGCAGGGACTCGGTGGGCGCGGCGTCACGGGGGGAGTCGGCGCGCCAGATCTGGCGGTGCAGGCCGCGCTCGCGCCGCGCTATCGGGACCAGCAGGGCGTAGTCGTGCAGCTCGGCCGCGCCGATGCGCGCCTGGTCAAGCAGCGCCTGGGCCTGGCCGATCGCCCCGCGCGCCGCGTGCACGTCGGCGTTGAAGACCAGGCATAGAACCTCCGCCCGGCGCAGGCTTTCCCCCTGTGCCCGGGCCAGTAGCGGCGCGAAGGCTTCGCCCCGGGCGCGAAACTCATGCTCGAGCAACTGCAGATAAATCACGTGCGCGCGCACCGCCAACTCGGCCCCCGGATTATTGCGCGATTCGGCCAACTGCATCGCCTCGCTCAATTGGGCATAGGCGCCGCTGGAACGCCCGGCGTCAAAGGTGACATACGCGCGCCGAATCGTGGCGTCGACCCATAACTCGGTATGCGCGATGAGTTGGGCCATCTCCTGGGCCGACTTGAAATGATGCTCGGCGTTTTTGAATTCTTCGCGCGCAAGCGCCACATCACCCAGGAAAAATCGCACCCGCGCCTGCTGCAGGCGATCGCCTGCGGCCAGCGCCCGGGCAAGCGCCTGCTCATAGAACTCGACCGCCGACTCCAACTCGCCAAGCGCCGCGTACGCGCGTGCCAGTCCGATCTCGGGCGGCTCGGTATAGCCAAATTCGCTGAAATCGAATTGCTGTGATGTCGTCGGCTTCAGCCGATGGGTTGTGCGGCCTTCGTCCTGCTCGGCCTGCTTCAGGCGCAGTGCTCGCCGATAATGATCGCGCGAGGCTTTGAAGTCGCCTGCGGCAAAATTGGCCTCGCCCAATTCGGCCAGGATCTCCTCGATCTCATCGGCCGAGTCGATTGTTTCCAGGACCTTGAGCGCAGACTGCAGGCAATCTCGGGCCGTCTCAAAGGCAGCGGACTGCATGTGGACGCGCGCCATAAAACGCTCCAGACGCGCGTGAAGCACGGTATTCTGGAGGCGCTCGGAGCGGTTAAGGGCCAGAGTGAGCAATTCCTTGGCTTCGCCAAATTTGCCGCTCATCAGCGCGCAATGCCCCATCGCACCGATGGCCGCAACGAAGGCATCTGGGTTCTTGGCCTCGCGGAAGCTGTCGCGGGCGTGGCGATAATGGGTGCGCGCGGCCGCGTAGCGCTTCTGAGAGACCGCAAGGTCGCCCAGCGTCTTGAACGCCCGACCTCGAAGTTCCGGCAGGGCCGCCACCTCCGGGGAAACCGCGCGCGCAAGCGCATCCTGAGCCGCCCCTTGCTCGCCGAGTTTCGCGTGCACTTCGCCCAGGCAAACCCAGACCTCTGCGGGCTCAAAATTCAGCGAGTCACCTGGCATATACCCGTCGGAGGCCAGCAGCGCGTCCACGAGTGTCGACAGTTGCAGATAATATTGGAGCGCCTCGCGCGACTGGCCATTTTCGCTGGCATCTTTGGCGGCGCTCCACAAAAGATGCATCGCCTCGCGCGCCTGGCGCGCGACCAGAAGATGTTCCACCACGCGGCGAAGATCCGCGTTTCGCGGCGTCGGCTCATAATCCAGGAGCAGCGTTGCGATATCGCGGTGCACCTTGAGCGGCTCGACCAGCAGGTCGAAGCCGTCGCGCAGCTTTCGGGCAAACCCGGGATTGGCAAAAGTCAGCGACCCGCGCGAGCCCGACGGTTGCGTGCTCGCCTGGCGCGTCACAATCCCGTAGCGCTCCGCCTGGTCCAGGACCACGTCGACCAGCGGGAGGTATTGGGTGGGCAGCACGCGCGCGCGCGCGATGGTCCATAATTCCTCGGCGACCGTGTCGCCCAGCTGGGCCAGAAATCCCAGAATCGTGTCGAAGGCGACGTCGGCGGCGTCGCGCTCCTCGGGGCGCGGCGGCTCGCTTTCCAGGTCCGAAAAAATCTCAACCGACGGCGGCTTTTGAGCCGGGTCTGCGATGGCCGGCATCCGCTTCGGATCGCTGTGGGAGACCGCGCGCCCGGCGAGGTTCTTCAGGGTCTTGCGGCTCTTCTTTTCGCCGTGATCCGGGCTCATATAGGGCAAAAACGCGTCGTGTAGCAGGTGCTCCAAGAGCTTCGACGCATCCTGGATGCGCTTGCCGGGATCTTTGATCGTGCATTTGGCGATCAGCGGCGAAAACGGCGTCTGATCCAGCGGCGCGGGCAATTGCAGCGGCGGATCGTTGATCTGGCGCAGCATCACGTCCATCGGGGTCACGGTGTCGCCGTAGGCCGCGCGTCCGGTGAGCATCTCGTAGGCAATATGGCCCAACCCGTAGACATCGACCGCCGGGCTAATCGTTTTGGCCATCGCCTGCTCGGGCGCCATATAAAGTGGCGTGCCAAAAACCGTGCCCTTTTGGGTCAGCGGAGCCATTGAGCGCGAGGAGGCGTTGGCAAAGTTGGAAATCGCCTTGGAGACCCCGAAGTCGAGCACCTTGACGAATTCGGAGCCATCAACCTGGTCGACCAGGAAGATATTTTCGGGCTTTAAGTCCCGGTGCACCAGCCCCAGGCGATGCGCCTCGGACAGACTTCGGCAGCACTGCGCAAGGATCTGCCAGACGCGGTGGGGCGCCATCGGCTGGCCCATGCGCACCACGTCGGCGAGGTCCTGGCCTTCGAGCAATTCCATGGCGATATAGCAGAGGCCTTCGTCGGTATGGCCGTAGTCAAAAAGCCGAATCGTATTGGGGTGGGAGAGGTGGCTTGCAAATAGCGCCTCACGCCGGAAGCGCTCGACGGTCTTTTCATCGTTGGACGCGGCGGATTTGAGCACTTTGAGGGCCACAAAGCGGTGCATCGACTCCTGATGGGCGCGGTAGACCACCGAAAACCCGCCCAGTCCGATCTGCTCGACGATGCGGAAGCGCCCGGCGATCATGTCGCCGGGCTGCAGCTGCTCTTCGATCGCTGATGCGCTCATGCCCATAAATCAATTTACTCGTGCTCAAGTACAGGGTGTATTTTGACGCTATCCAGGCGTGTGAAGTCTTCTAAAAATCAGATTATCATTGCCAGCGCCGAATCGGCAACCGGGGCTGTTGCGTCTTGGGAACATCGTGATAAAGATTGGCCCGTTCGGTAGAATGGCGCAAAAAAATACACTCAGCGAAGGATTCGAGAAATGCGAACCGAGGTTGTCATGCCCCAGATGGGCGAGTCGGTGGCGGAAGGCACCCTGACCGTCTGGCTTAAAGAGATCGGAGATCTGGTCGAGCGCAACGAGCCGCTTTTTGAGATTACGACCGATAAAGTGGACGCCGAGATTCCCAGCCCTGTGACCGGCGTGCTGGTCGAGAAGCTGGTGGAGCCCGGCCAGACCGTGGAGATCAACACGCTGGTGGCGATCGTCGACAGCGAAGCCACCCCCGGTGAGCCGGTCGCGCCGGCGCAAGCTTCTGCGCCCGAAGCCGCACCGGCTCCGCCTGCGCAAACCCCGGCCGAGGTCGCGCAGCCGGCGTGCGCGCTGGCCGCCGACGGGGCCGGAAGCGGCGACTTCCCGAGCCGCGCTGAGCTTCGCCGCACCCGCTCAACCCCGCTGGTTCGCCGCATCGCCGACGAGCACGGCATCGCCGACCTGTCGGGGATCCCGGGCTCCGGATTATCCGGGCGGGTGACCCGCGATGATATCGTCTCCTGGATCGACCAGGGCCGCCATCAGAGCGCCCCGGTTGCCCCGAAAAACGCCGCACCTCGCCGCGATATTCATCTTCCCGATGTGCAAATTGGCGAGCGCGATCGGGTGGAGTTTTTGTCCCCGCAGCGCAAGATGATCGCCGAGCATATGATTGCCTCCAAGGCCACCAGCCCGCACGCCTACACGATCCATGAGGTCGACTTCTCCCGGGTGGTCGCGGCGCGCAGAGCGCTCAAGGCCGAGTTTGCCGAGCGCGGTGTGAATCTTACCTTCACGGCCTTTTTGATCAAAACCATCGCTCAGGCGCTGGCTGAATTCCCGATCATCAACGCCGCAATGAGCGGCGAGAGCGTGGTGATGCGCGGGGATATCAATATCGGCATGGCCGTCGCGCTG
>Ga0209075_1001034_pt1 | contig 26744 bp, 24 predicted proteins | sample Stecom2011_FD_187523 | JGI IMG/M metagenome (GOLD analysis project Ga0209075, IMG submission 187523) | Agricultural soil microbial communities from Utah to study Nitrogen management - Steer compost 2011 (SPAdes) (version 2) | ecosystem: Environmental > Terrestrial > Soil > Agricultural land...
TTTTTTAGTTTCTAGCTGCCTGACCGACACCAACGTAAGTAAAATACTTACTCGTTAGTATTTTTTGTATTTAAGGCGGAAATTTATAAAAGGCAGGTCACAGGCTATAGCGTTTTAGCCTGTATATCGTGCTTACAGCTCAGATAGTGAATTTAAGCAGGCTAAGAGACAGGCTGTGCCTTAAATGAGAATAGGGCGCAGGCCAGCGCTGATAACACAATGAGCCCACCTATATAGGCCATGTGTTCAGTACTACCGGTGTAACTAATGATGATACCGCCAATAGCGGAACCAAATGAGATTCCTATCTGAATAGCAGAGCTGTTAAAACTTTGCTGAACTTCACCATTACGCGGATCGCAGCTAATTAAATAGCTTTGTATTGCCGGTGCTAATGACCAGCTGATACCGCCCCAAAGCATCATTGATGGTATAAATAGCCACAATGAAGTCGTGCTTAAAGGTAATGAAAACATAGACAGTGAAAAGCTTGCGAGCACGACAATTATGGCTTTCTTGTTCCCCAGTTTGTCAGCCAATACTCCACCCAGCATACCTCCAGCTACAGCGGCTATACCAAACGCAAAATAAGCAATACTGATCCACTGAGGGCTTAGTTGCATCGCTTCTTGCAAGTAGGGGGTAAAGTACGCATATAGAGTAAAATGCCCAGTCAGCATGAATACAGTGGCAAGTTGGGCGCTTAATAGTTTGGGTGCTTTTAATGATTTAATCTGCTGGCTTAAAGGCACTGATTCTTGCCCGGACATGCGGCCCAATGCCAAAGCAATGAGAAACATGGCCAATAGCGACATTATTGCCACTGCTAAAAAGATCACCCGCCAACCAAACTGCTCAGTTACAAGCACTCCTAGAGGTACACCGAACACTAAAGACGAGCTGATCCCCACGTATATTAAACCAATGGCTTTTGCTTGATGCTTCTTGGTAGCAATGCGCGCAGCTATAGTGACCGAAAGCACCACTACCAAAGAAGTGCTAGCTGCTGTTATCACTCGCGCTAGCATAATAAGCGTAAAGCTTTGACTGAGGTAGGTGAAAATATTAGCCAAGAAAAATACAAATAGACTAGTTAAATACAACCGCTTACGTTCAAATCGACTGGTTAATACATAAAGTACAGGCCCACTGATGGCATAGGTGATGGCAAAAAAGGTAATTAATTGTCCGGCTGCACTTAAGCTAATATTTAGATCAGCAGCCATAGTAGGCAAGATACCGCCTACAATAAGCTCTACTAGGCCAACGGCCATCGCTGCCACAGCCATGATATACACACGAAAATTCATTATTAACTCACTTAAACAACGTCAAAAATTCTGTTGTAGCGACGACAAAAAGATGCAGATAGAAAAAATCCCGACCACAAAAAACAAGCCGTCACTTGTTTTCTGTAATCAGGATTTTAAGGTTCCTGGTAGAGACCCCTCAGCCATATTCTGAGGGTTATACAGCGCCCGCTTAGCGGAAATGCTATTTTAACAACAACCCAATCTTACAACTACCCCTAATTATCATTAAAATAACATGACTTAAAACAATAACATTGGCACATAACCTATTGATTTTAATTAATTAACATTGTTATTTGTAGACGGATGAAAAAAAGTTGTTAATGAGCTATGCTCAGGCTCTTTTAAATTTTTGAGGTTGAGCCATGTCTGAATTTCCACCATGCCCTAGCTGTGCTGAAGAAATTACCTATCCCGATCGCGACCATTACGTTTGTGCCACCTGTGGTCACGAATGGCCGTTAGACGGCAGCGAAGAAGTAACAGAAGAGAGTAAGCCTAAGTTCCGCGATGCTAATGGTACACCTTTAGAAGACGGGGATACCGTTACATTAATTAAAGACTTAAAGGTGAAAGGTAGTTCGATGGTGCTTAAAGTTGGCACTCGTATTACCGATATTCGTTTAGTTGAAGGTGACCACGACGTTGACTGTAAAGTGAACGGTCAGAAGATGATGTTAAAATCCTGCTTTATGAAAAAAGCTTAAGTTAATTATCTTAAGAAGAGCCTATGTTTAATTATATCGAGCCCGTATTTCGTCCGCCCAGTGAAGGTAAGTCTTTTATCTTACAAGTCGCTAATGGCTGCTCTTGGAACAACTGTACTTTTTGCGATATGTACACACAGCCGCAAAAGAAGTTTAGGCCAAGAGATGAAGAATACATTATCGAAGAACTGCAAAAGGCAGCCACACTAGGCCCACGCTTTGAAAAAGTATTCTTAGCCGATGGTGATGCCATGACGCTGTCTGTAAGGCGACTAACACGCATCTTAGAGCTGGTTAAAGAGTATCTGCCTTGGGTGAAGCGTGTTGGTGCCTACTGCTTGCCACGTAACGTCAGTAAGAAGTCTGTTGAAGAGCTGACAGAGCTGCGCAAGCTTGGCTTAGGCATCGTTTATGTTGGTGCTGAAAGTGGCGACGATGAAGTGCTCGGATTTATTAACAAAGGTGAAACTTATCAAAGCACCTTAGATGCTTTACTTAAGTGTAAAGCAGCAGGAATTACCACCTCTGTGATGATTCTTAATGGCATGGGTGGCGTTGCCTACAGCGAGCAGCACGCTATTAACTCAGCGCGCCTAATGAACGCCGCCCAGCCAGACTTCCTATCGACTTTAATCGTGAGTTACCCTTTAGGTGATAAGAGGGTTAAAGAGGGCTTTAACGGCAATTACGAGCTGCCTAGCCAGCTAGAGTTGTTTAAAGAACTACGGCTACTCATTAGCCACTTAGAATTAGATAATACGGTGTTCCGCAGCGATCACGCCTCTAACTACTTACCGCTTAAAGGCACTCTGGGTGCAGATAAGGCGGAATTTTTAGAGCAGTTAGATACGGTAATTAATACCCCAGGGCGCATTCCTCTTAGACAAGAGTGGCAAAGAGGTCTATAGATAATAACGACACTTGATAACCTAAGGCTCTTCTAATGAATCTCGACTCGCTGCTAAAGCAGATTGGCAAAGACAAAGCACAAAGCATTCCACCGCTAGAAAAGTGGCATCCTGAGTTGTCGGGTGACATGGATATGGTTATCCGTACTGATGGTACTTGGTGGCACGAAGGTGAGCGTATTAATCGTCAAGAACTGGTTAACTTGTTTTCTAGCATCCTACGTCACGAAAATAATGAATATTTTTTAATAACGCCAGTAGAGAAGTGGCGTATTAAGGTTGAAGACAGGCCGCTGAGTATTACCCTAGTTGAACAAGAAGACGGGATAATTAAACTGCTGACCAGCACCTCCGATAGCTTTATTTTAGATTCTGAGCATCCACTAAAGATGTCCGAACTCAATGGTATTAACTTACCAGAAGTAAAAGTACGGCATGAATTATGGGCACGCTTTAGCCGTAATGCTTGGTATGAGCTGCTAGAGCTTGCAGAAGAAGAGGGTGATGGCCGGTTTGTGGTAAAAAGCGGATCTGCAGTTTTTCAGCTTGGTAAGGTAGATTAGCCATCAGTCTTGCGTCAGGCTTAAACCAAGCAGCAAATTCTAGACATAAAAAAAGCCGCTAATACTAGCGGCTTCTTTAATACTAACGGCTTATTAAGCTGGGAATAATTCGCCAAGCTTAGTAGCTAACATCATGTCGCCTTCAACACGTAGTTGACCAGACATAAATGCCATCATGCCATCTGTATCGCCAGAAACAATGCCACTCAAAGTTTCAGCGCTTAATATCAAGGTAACGTTGGCGTCATCGTTTTCGCCTTCGCCTACAGTACAAGTACCGTCTTTGATGATTAAGTGATAAACATCACCGTCTTCAATGTTGAATTGAAAAACAAGGTCTAAGCCAGCAGCAGCGTCGGCGTTAAACTTGTTGTTCATTTGTTCGATGATTTCTGCAACAGTTGCCATATCGGTTTCCTTATTAGTACATCATAAGACAGGAGTTAAATAGGGTAAGAGTTATACATAACCCTTCCTGCCCGTGTGTCTTTAAACAGACGGCAACACAATATGGACTCAGCACTAAGGTGTCAATATCTAAATAGGCCGTTATTCTAAAATAACCACCGAACAGGCCGTTCTTCCTCTAGACGTTAAGCTGTGTTGCCCCTATGCTTGCTCTTTATTTATATAAAGTAGGAAAACCTTGTGGAATTTGTAACTGAATATGCAGCTTTCTTTTTAAAGACAATCACAATTTTAATTTCGGTTTTAATTGCTGTTGGTTTTATTGCCTCATTAAAGAATAAACAAAAACGAAGCGCTGAAGGTGAGTTGGTAATAAAAAAGCTAAATGATGACATTGAAGATTACAAACAGGATTTTGAAATCGCTTTGTTTAGCGAAGAAGAATTAAAAGCATTAGATAAACAACGCAAAAAAGAAGACAAAGAAAAAGCCAAAAAAGAAAAGGCTGCTATAAAAGCCAAAACAGCCGCTGTAAATGAAGAAACAGTAACTACTACAGATACTGACGCAGAAGAAACCAAAAAGCGGGTGTTTGTGCTAGATTTTGATGGGGATATCCAAGCCAGTAGCACTGAGTTCTTAAGACAAGAAATTACCGCAGTGTTAACCATGGCTACAGAAAAAGATGAAATAGTTGTGCGCTTAGAAAGCCCTGGCGGCGTAGTGCATGGCTACGGCTTTGCCGCATCTCAATTACAGCGTATTCGCAGTAGAAACATCCCGCTAACCGTATGTGTGGATCATGTAGCAGCTAGTGGTGGCTATATGATGGCTGTTATAGCTAATAAAATTATCGCAGCACCTTTTGCAGTCGTGGGCTCTATAGGCGTGGTTGCACAACTGCCTAACTTTAGCAAAGTGTTAAAGAAGTACGATGTTGACTATGAGCTCTACACCGCAGGTGAATACAAGCGTACGGTCACTATGTTTGGTGAAAACACACCAAAAGCTAAAGAGAAATTCCAAGCAGATCTTGAAGATACTCACGTACTGTTTAAAAACCACGTCAACGAGTTTCGTCCAAGCTTAAATATTGAAGAAGTCGCAAATGGCGATATTTGGTATGGCACTCAGGCAATTGAAAAAGGCCTGATTGATGCAGTAGGCACCAGTGATGACTATCTACTTGAAGCCTGTAAAACAGCAGATGTTTATAGTGTTGAATATGAATTGAAAAAATCATTAAAAGAAAGATTAGGCTTTGCCATACAAAGTGGTGTAGAGAGCGGTTTCATTAAACTGTTTACTTTTTTACAGCACCAGTACCATCGTAAAGGATAAGGAATAAACCATGACCTTTTTAGCTTACCGTGTAGAAGAATTCGAAGAAGGTATGCAAGCCAACTGGCAAGAGTGCAGTGTTGAGCACTTGCCGGAAGGCGATGTACTTATAGAAGTGCATTATTCTTCCTTAAACTATAAAGATGCTTTGTCTGCAAGTGGGAATAAGGGCGTTACACGCGCATTTCCGCACACACCAGGTATTGATGCTGCAGGTGTAGTATTAGACAGTAGCAACGCTAAGTTTAAACCCGGTGATGAGGTTGTGGTTTTTGGTTATGACCTTGGGATGAATACTGCCGGTGGCTTTGGTCAACAAATACGGGTGCCTGCAAACTGGGTACTAAATAAGCCTGCTACCTTAGGCTTTGCTGAGAGCATGTCTTGGGGCACAGCAGGCTTTACGGCGGCCCTAAGCATACAAAAACTTGAACGTGCCGGTATTAAACCTGAAAACGGTGCTGTGGTTGTGACTGGCGCTAGCGGTGGTGTCGGTTCTGTAGCAGTGGCATTATTAGCCAAGCTTGGTTATGAAGTTATTGCTGTGTCTGGCAAAGCAGAACAAACAGGGTTTTTGAAGAGCTTAGGTGCCAAACAAGTTATAGGCCGTGAAGAAATAATGGCGGCCAAAGGTAAGGCCATGGCTAAACCCCTATACCAAGCGGCGGTAGATACCGTCGGTGGTAATATGGTGGCAGCATTAATTCCACAGATACAGCCGGAAGGCGCTGTGACTACTTGTGGTATGATTTCAGGCATTAAATTTGAAGCCAGTGTATTTCCATTTATATTGCGTGGAATTTCTTTATTAGGTGTGGACTCGGTAGAGATTAGACTAGAAGAAAAGCAAAACATTTTAAATAAGGTGGCTACCGAATGGGCTTTACCTTTGGAGTCTCAAACTACAGAAATAGGTCGTGGCCAGTTATCGGAAGTTTTAGCAAAGATATTGGCTGGGCAGGGCGTAGGGCGTTACCGTCTCAATCTAAATAAAGAATAAATATCTACGACAAAAAAACGCCGCACCTTATAAAATATTCCATGGAATAAAAATAGAGTGCGGCGTTTTTTGTTGGTTTGAAGTTTTAGCTTTAAGCCTCTAAAGCATCCGCTACTTGGCGGCGACGATACAGAGGACGTGTCTCCAGTACATCGCTTTGATAGGCATTTGAGAACGGTTTAAAGAACTTTAAGACGTCTTCAATATCTTGGTCTTCGCGCATCAAAAATGCATCAAAACCAACCCGCTGTAGTAAATACAACTGATCAATTAGTACATCTCCGACTGCACGTATTTCGCCTTCGTAAAAATGACGCTGGCGTAGTAAACGAGTAGTGCTGTAACCACGCCCGTCTGTAAACACAGGGAAATTAACGGCAATTATAGCAAACAAGTGACAGTCGTCTTCTATAAGGTCTGGGCTTTCATGGCTGTCTAACCAAATGCCCAGCTTACCCGCAGAGGCAGCTTCTGTAAGACTGTCTTTGTTATCTTGCCAACGGCTAAGGCTAACAATACTGTAATCTTGAACGTCCTGTTCATCGTCTATGATATGCCAAGGGTCATTATTGACCCACTGGCCTTGCTTGATCAGTTTAGCCATATACAGCTCCTTTAAATTCGTCATGTCCTAAGCGGTAGTAAGTATCGACAAAAACCTCACCCTCAATGCGCTTATCTACATAAAAGTCGAGTAACTTTGCAATAACATCGGTCACTTCAGCGCGTGCTACTGAAGGCCCAAGAATTTTAGCGATCTTAGCATCGAAACCTTGCTTGCCACCGATAGCAATCTGATAGAACTCTTCGCCTTTCTTATCAACACCTAAAACACCAATGTTAGCAACATGGTGATGACCACAAGCGTTCATGCAGCCAGATATATTAAAGTCGATAGGCCCCAAGTCATGCAGGTAGTCTAAGTCGTCGAAACGATACTGAATAGCCTCAGCAACTGGGATGGATTTAGCATTAGCCAGCGCACAGTAGTCACCACCTGAGCAGCAAATAACATCTGTTAGTAAATCTAGGTTTGGAACCGTTAAGCCTAGCGGCGTTAGCTTCTTCCATAATTCATAGAGTTTACGTTGCTCGACATCGGCTAAAACCATGTTCTGTTGGTGCGTGTTACGAGTTTCACCAAAGCTGTATTCATCGGCAATGTCGGCCAAAGCCTCCATTTGTTCTGAAGTAATATCACCTGGGATAAAGCCCGTTTTCTTTAATGGCAGGGTAACGATGGCATAGCCTGATTGCTTATGCTCGCGTACGTTTGTGCCTAACCAACGAGCAAAGTCTTTATCTTCCAAACGAGCGTTTTGTAGCTCAATAGGGCCGTTCTCAAGCTCTAAGTAGTCGGGTGAGGTGAAGTGGCGTTTAACGCGGTTAATCTCTTCTGCAGTGAGCTTATCTTCGCTGTCTCGGGTACGAAGCCACTCGGCCTCAACCATTTCCTTATAACGCTCAACACCTAAGGCTTTCACTAGAATTTTAATACGCGCTTTAAACTTATTGTCGCGACGACCAAATTGGTTATAAACACGCAAAATAGCGCTGATATAGGTTAGTAAATCGAGTTCAGGAACGAAATCATTGATGACCTCACCAACCATAGGAGTACGACCCAAACCACCACCAACAAAAATACGGTAGCCAAGTTCACCTTGCTCGTTACGACGGATATTTATCCCAATATCGTTAATAGTTAAGGCTGCGCGGTCTACAGGATCAGCATTAATACAAATTTTGAATTTACGCGGTAAAAAAGAAAACTCTGGGTGGAAGGTAGACCACTGGCGAATTAGCTCTGCGTAAGGGCGTGGGTCGGTTACTTCATCAGGAAGAACACCTGCGTACTCATCTGTAGTGGTATTACGTACTACGTTGCCCGATGTTTGAATGGAGTGCATTCCTACCTCGGCTAACTCAGACAGAATCTGTGGACACTCTTCAAACTTAGTCCAGTTAAGCTGGAAGTTTTGACGAGTAGTAACGTGCGCAACGCCCTTGTCATAAACACGAGCAACATGGGCTAGTTTACGCAAACGCTCAGAGTTCATCATGCCGTAAGGAACAGCAATACGGTACATAGGGGCATAGCGTTGACGGTAAAGTCCGTTTTGTAAGCGTAAAGGCAAAAACTCTTCTTCGGTAAGTTTGCCGTCTAAATAGCGCTGCATTTGTTCAGCGAACTGAGCTACACGCTCTTGTAGCAATTTTTCATCGTGCTCATCGTATACGTACATAAGAATCCAACATCACACTAATTAAATTAGAAATAGGAACGACAAGCACAATAGCAAAGGTTTTATATACTTGAAATGAATAATTATCTATAACAACCTTAGTTTTAGTTATAAGGGTGGCATGTAAAAAACAACTAAGACTAAGGAGGGGGTAATATAGTAATTATAAAAGAGAAAAGCCTAAGAAGGGCAGATAAGTAAATTAGGGTAGTCAGAAAAAATAGTATTAACACCAGCTGCAAAAAGCTGCCGAGCTACGCTTATATCGTTTACAGTAAAAACTGCACAGTTAATTCCTGAGTCGTTGATACTTTTTACTTGCTCAGCATTAAAAAACTCAAGCTGAAAGTGCAGCCCTTGGGCATCAACTTCGGCGATACGCTGTTGCCAGTTATGAGGAATAGCTTCGGTGTTTAAAGCTCGTGTTAAATGAGGGAGTTGCAGTTTTGCTTCATAAAGAGCATGTATATTAAAGCTGCTAAGCAAAACGTGCTTCTGGCAGGGGTTCTTATCTAACTCGTAAGCAATGGCTTTTACGGTTTCTTCTTCACGGCCAAATGTAGGCTTAATTTCTAAATTAAGCCCTAGTTTTAAATGATTGGCCATAACCAGCAGTTCAGCCAAGGTAAGTATGCGTTGTTGATGATATTTAGCGTCAAACCAACTACCGGCATCCAACTGTTTGAGCTCGGCTAGGGTGTGTTTTATAACCAGTCCGTGGCCATTGGTGCAGCGTTCTAAGTCAGCATCATGGTGAATAACAGCAATGCCATCGGCAGAGATAGTAACGTCTACCTCGCACCAAGTTGCTCCGAGTTCAACCGCTAGCGAAATGGCAGCGGCTGTGTTCTCAGGAGCAAATGCACCAGCGCCACGGTGGGCAACGACTGCTGGCATGCTGTTATAGGCGTTGGGCATAAATACCTAGTCTGGGTTGTAATCTAGTACTGGGCTTAGCCAATGTTCCATATCTTTTAGAGTACGCCCTTTGCGTGCTGCGATATTTTCCACTTGGTCTTTAGCAATTTTGCCAACTTTAAAGTATTTTGATTCAGGATGCGAGAAATACCAACCTGCTACCGCAGAAGCAGGCATCATGGCAAAGTTATCAGTCAGTTGCATGCCTGTATGCTCAGTCGCATTGAGTATGCGGAACAAGGTTTCTTTTTCAGTATGGTCAGGGCATGCAGGGTAACCCGGAGCAGGGCGAATACCTTGGTACGCTTCTTTAATGAGGTCTTCGTTGTCTAAAGCTTCATCCGATTTATAACCCCAAAGCTCTGTACGCACATAATGGTGCATGTATTCGGCAAAGGCTTCGGCTAATCTATCGCCAAGGGCTTTAGTTAGAATAGCGTTGTAGTCATCGAAGTCTTCTTTGTACTTAGCCGAAATAGTTTCAGACTCTAAGCCTGAAGTAACAGCGAACCCACCTATGTAATCGTCTACTGTGCCTTCGGGGGCAATGTAGTCGGCCAGCGAGTAGTTTGGCTGGTCGTTAGGCTTATCAATCTGTTGGCGCAAGTGATGCAGAATGGTAATTTCTTCTGTGCGGTCTTCATTGAATACGACCACGTCGTCTGCACCACGGCGTTGTGCTGGCCATAAACCAACCACGCCACGGGCTGTAAATAGCTTTTCATCTATAATGCGCTTAAGCATGGCTTGTGCGTCATTAAACAAGTTGGTCGCTGCTTCACCTACTACTTCATCGGTTAATATTTTGGGGTACTTACCAGCAAGTTCCCAAGAGATAAAGAAGGGAGTCCAGTCAATAAAGTCGATTAACTTAGATAAGTCAAAGTTTTCAACAACGTGTATACCAAGCTTCTTAGGTTTGGTGGGTACGTAATTATCCCAATCAAGTTTCACGCCGTTTTCAACCGCTTTCTCATAAGACAGCATAGGTGTTTTCTTACGGTTCGACATACGCACGCGAATTTTTTCGTATTCTTCTTTACGCTCAGCCCAGATTTCTGCTTTAGCGTCTTCAGTAACTAATTTTTGCATTACACCCACAGCACGTGAGGCATCGGCCACGTATATGACTGGGTTGTTTTTATAGCGTGGCTCAATTTTAACAGCAGTGTGCGCTTTAGAAGTAGTTGCACCACCAATTAATAAAGGTAAGTGGAAGTCTAAGCGCTGCATCTCAGCGGCCACATTCACCATTTCATCTAAAGATGGGGTAATTAAGCCCGATAAGCCAATAGCGTCACAGTTTTCTTCTTTAGCAACTTTAAGAATTTTATCTGCAGGCACCATTACGCCTAAGTCAATCACCTCGAAGTTATTACACTGAAGAACAACAGCAACAATGTTTTTACCAATGTCATGCACGTCACCTTTTACGGTGGCCATAACAATTTTACCTTGGGTGCTGGAACTACCGTCTTTCTCTTCTTCAATAAAGGGCAGCAAGTAAGCAACGGCTTGTTTCATTACACGAGCGCTTTTTACTACTTGCGGCAAGAACATTTTACCGGAACCAAAGAGGTCGCCAACTATGTTCATACCATCCATTAGTGGCCCTTCAATTACATGAATAGGGCGGTCGTGCTGTAAGCGTGCTTCTTCGGTATCTTCAATAACAAAGGTATTAACACCTTTTACTAAAGCGTGAGCAATACGCTCGTTAACCGGCAGATTACGCCATTCTTGAGTTTCTTTTTCTTGAACAGCACCATCACCGCGGTATTTTTCAGCAATGTCTAACAAACGGTCGGTAGCGTCTTCGCGTCTGTTTAAAATAACGTCTTCTACACGTTCTTTAAGTTCGGCGGGTAAGTCATCGTAAACAGCCAACTGACCAGCGTTAACAATACCCATGCTTAAGCCATTTTGAATGGCGTAATAAAGGAATACCGAGTGAATGGCTTCACGAACAGGTTCGTTACCACGGAAAGAGAAGGAAACGTTACTGATACCGCCGGAAATCTTTGCATAAGGCAATTGAGTGCTGATGTACTTACAGCTTTCAATAAAGTCGATGGCGTAGTTGTTATGCTCTTCAATCCCCGTCGCTACGGCAAACACGTTAGGGTCGAAAATAATATCGGCTGGGTTAAAGCCAATACCCACTAAAATATCGTACGAACGCTTACAAATTTCATTCTTACGTTGTTCTGTATCGGCTTGGCCTTTTTCATCAAACGCCATTACAACAACCGCTGCACCAAAGATTAAGCAGCGCTTGGCGTGAAAGATAAACTCTTCTTCGCCTTCTTTTAAGCTAATTGAGTTAACAATGGCTTTACCTTGAATACAACGTAAACCGGCCTCAATGATGTCCCATTTAGAGGAGTCGATCATGATGGGGACGCGAGAAATATCAGGCTCTGAGGCAATTAAGTTTAAGAACTTAACCATGGCGGTTTTTGAATCCAACATGCCATCGTCCATGTTGATATCAATAACCTGAGCGCCATTTTCAACTTGCTGACGTGCAACCTGTAAGGCTTCGTCATAGTTGTCTTCTAAAATCAAACGCTTAAAGCGAGCTGAACCGGTAATGTTGGTACGTTCACCCACGTTAACAAATAGGCTGTCTTCATCAATGTTGAAGGCTTCTAAGCCAGATAAACGACAAGCGGGCTTAATTTCAGGGATTTCACGAGGTGCATGCTTAGCAACGGCTTCAGCAATAGAGCGAATATGCTCAGGCGTGCTACCACAGCAGCCACCAATGATGTTTACAAAGCCAGATGCTGCAAACTCCTCAACAATGGCAGTCATTTCTTCAGGGGTTTGGTCGTATTCGGCAAATTCGTTAGGCAGGCCGGCGTTAGGGTGAGCTGATACAAAGACACCCGCTTTTTTAGAGATTTCGACAATATGTGGGCGTAGCTCTTCTGCACCTAATGCGCAGTTTAAGCCTACCGACAACGGTTTAGCATGAGCTACCGAGTTCCAGAAAGCTTCAGGCGTTTGGCCTGAAAGCGTACGACCAGAGGCATCAGTGATGGTGCCTGAAATCATAATTGGCAACTCTTCACCACGTTGCTCAAAGGCTTGGTGTACAGCGTAAATGGCAGCTTTAGCGTTTAAGGTATCAAAAATAGTTTCTAGCATGATGATGTCAGCACCACCATCCATTAACGCTAGAGTAGATTCAGTATAGTTTTCAGCTAACTCATCGAAAGTAATTGCACGAAAGCCAGGGTCGTTAACGTTAGGGGAGAGCGACAGGGTTTTACTGGTTGGCCCAAGCACACCGGCTACATAGCGTGGAATGCCTGTTTCTGCTTCAACTTCATCCGCTACTTTACGAGCAATGGCTGCAGCTTCACGGTTTAACTCAACCACTAAGTGCTGCATGTTATAGTCGGCTTGCGAGACACCTGTAGAGTTAAAGGTGTTGGTTTCAGCGATATCGGCACCGGCTAAAAAATATTGGCGATGAATGTCGGCGATGATCTCAGGTTGTGTCAGTACTAAAAGGTCATTATTGCCTTGTACATCTTGTTCAATATCGGCAAAACGCTCTCCGCGAAAGTCTTTTTCACTGAGTTTGTGCGCTTGGATCATGGTACCCATAGCGCCATCTAAAATATGAATGCGTTTTTTTAAGTTTTCTTTTAATAAACTAATACGTTGCTGACGAGAAGATTTCAAAGTGCTGCTCACAATGTGTAAGTAAAAAATTGGTGAGACACTATACCAGAATAGGTATAGGTCAAACAAATTTAACCAAGTGTTTTAGTGGGGTATTCCGTAAAAATAGAGTTTCCGTTACAATGGGGGTAGTTTTTAGAGGTACTAACTATGACAACTCATGTAAATATTACACCCGCTGCAGAAGAATATCTTTCTGGCCTATTAAGTAAGCAGAAAACCGAAGGTATGGGGGTGCGTGTTTTTATTACTCAGCCTGGTACTAAATACGCTGAAACCTGCTTGGCTTATTGCCGCCCAGAAGAAGTAAATGTTAATGATGAAGTACAGCAAATGGAAAAATTGACAGTTTACGTCGAGACCATGAGCATTCCTTATCTTGAAGATTCTTTAATCGATTTTGCCAAAGATAGAATGGGTGGCCAGCTTACTATTAAGGCACCTAATGCGAAAATGCCTAAAGTAAGGGAAGACAGCCCCGTTGAAGACCGTATTAAATATCTACTTTATACAGAAATTAATCCAAGCCTAGCTTCTCATGGTGGTGATGTCAGTTTTATTAAACTGACCGATGAGGGCGTTGCCGTTTTAGAGTTTGGTGGTGGTTGTCGTGGCTGTAGTGGTGTCGACTTCACACTTAAAGAAGGTGTTGAGGCAACTATGGTAGCGCGCATACCAGAAGTGACTTCGGTGGAAGATATTACCGACCACTCTGATACCAGTAACGCTTATATGTAACACAGCGATTAACACAAGTGAAAATAAAAAAGGAAGGCATCTGCCTTCCTTTTTTTATGGCTTGAGTTTAATAAAAGCCTGTAATTATTAGTAAAATCAATAAGATACAGGCTCTATTTAAAGCTCTACATGTTCGGGTAGTTTGGTCCGCCTGAACCTTCAGGGGTTACCCAAGTAATGTTTTGTGATGGGTCTTTAATATCACAAGTCTTACAGTGAACACAGTTTTGTGAGTTGATCTGGAAGCGTTTCTCGCCATTAGGATCTTCTACAATTTCATATACGCCAGCAGGGCAGTAACGCTGCGCTGGCTCATCCCATTTTTCTAAGTTTACGCTTAGTGGGATGCTGGCATCGGTAAGAACCAAGTGGCAAGGCTGGTCTTCAGCATGGTTTACGTTGCCTAAGAACACAGAGTCTAATTTAGAGAAAGAAAGCTTACCGTCTGGTTTCGGGTAATCAATTTTCTTGCTCTCAGAAGCAGGCTTGAGTGTTGCGTGGTCTGGTGTTCTGTCATGCAAAGTGAAAGGCATTGGAATAAGGTTTTGGTCAATATAGTTAAACGCACCACCCAATAAAGTACCAAACTTATGCATTGCAGGGCCGAAGTTACGCTCACGCTTAAGCTCTTTGTACAACCAAGAGGCTTCAAAGGCTGTGGTGTATTCAGTGATTTCGTCGTTAGCACGACCACCACCAATAGCTTTCACTAACTCTTCCGCTGCAATCAAACCGCTCTTCATAGCTGTGTGAGTGCCTTTAATTTTAGAGAAGTTTAAGGTACCAGCGTCACAACCAATAACCAAACCACCTGGGAAAGTCATCTTAGGTAAGCAGTTTAAACCACCTTTAGTTAGAGCTCGTGCACCGTAGGCCACACGCGTACCGCCTTCTAGGTACTGTTTTAGTACTGGGTGGTGTTTCATGCGTTGGAATTCATCAAACGGGCTTAGGTGTGGGTTTGAATAGGAAAGGTCGGTAATTAGACCAACAGCCACTTGGTTGTTGTCTGTGTGATATAAGAAGAAACCACCGGTAGAGTTAGTTTCGCTTAAAGGCCAGCCCGTGCCGTGAACCACCAAGCCAGGCTCATGCTTGGCAGGGTCGATATCCCAAAGCTCTTTAATACCAATACCGTAGTGCTGTGGGTCTTTGCCTTCGTCTAGTTTGAATTCAGAAATCAAACGCTTACCTAGATGACCGCGACAGCCTTCTGCAAATACAGTGTACTTAGCGCGCAATTCCATGCCTGGCATGTAATCTGCTTTTTGTTCGCCGCTGGCACTAACGCCCATGTCACCGGTAACGATACCTTTAATGGCACCGTCTTCTAAAATATATTCTGCAGCAGCAAAGCCAGGGTAAATTTCTACACCAAGGTTTTCTGCTTGTTCAGCTAACCAGCGAGCAACGTTACCTAGTGAAACAATATAGTTGCCATCGTTATGCATTGGTTTTGGAATCATCCAGCCTGGAGTTTTGATGGTTTTCTCAGGGCTGGTAAGAAAATGCATCTCATCACGCACAACGGCAGTGTTTAAAGGTGCACCTTGTTCTTTCCAATCAGGGAAGAGTTCGGTTAGTGCACGGTCTTCAATAACGGCACCAGACAAGATATGGGCACCGACTTCAGAGCCTTTCTCTACTAAACAAACAGACAACTCTTCGTTTAATTGTTTGATACGACAAGCCGCACTGAGTCCGGCAGGGCCACCACCAACGATGACTACGTCATATTCCATTACTTCGCGTTGCATAATGTTCTCCTCGGTTTAAGCTGGGAGCTAAGGTTTAAAGAGCTCTCTCACACTTTGTGTAATTAACTTAATAATTATTAATATTGTACGCCTATTGGGTAAAAATTACTCAACAGGCTATATAAAAAGGCTGCCATTATACTTTTGGTGCATAACCAAGCAACCATTTAGTTCAAAACAACCAACAAATAGTCATTAAAAATAGGTCTTGACCCAAACAACATGGTAAAAAGGCGCTATAGCTATTGACGCTGAGTGCAAACACCTCAATAATGTTTCGCGCTGGAGAGGGCTGCATTTGGACTGTGTCATCATGTTCGGCGTGGTATTGGCCCTTTTGTTCATCCACTTTTAAAATACGAGGAATCTATGAAGGTTCTTGTCGCTGTTAAACGCGTAATTGACTACAACGTCAAAGTACGTGTAAAGCCTGATAATTCAGATGTTGATCTGACTAACGTAAAAATGGCTATGAACCCTTTCTGCGAAATTGCTGTTGAAGAAGCAGTACGTTTAAAAGAGAAAGGTGTAGCTTCAGAAGTTATTGTTGTTTCTATTGGCGCTAAAGTTGCTCAAGAGCAAATTCGTACTGCTCTGGCTTTAGGCGCAGATCGTGGCATCTTGATTGAAACAGAAGAAAAACTAGAGTCTTTAACTGTTGCTAAGTTATTAAAGTCTGTAGTTGAAAAAGAACAGCCTCAATTGGTATTGCTAGGTAAGCAAACCATTGATAGCGATAACAACCAGACCGGCCAAATGCTTGCTGCATTAACTGGTATGGGTCAAGGTACTTTCGCTTCAGAAGTTGTTGTTGAAGGCGATAGCGTAAACGTTACCCGTGAAATCGACGGTGGTTTACGTACAGTAGCGTTGAAATTACCCGCTGTTGTTACCACAGACTTACGCTTGAACGAACCTCGTTATGCATCACTGCCTAACATTATGAAAGCTAAGCGTAAGCCTTTAGATGTAACCACTCCTGCTGATTTGGGTGTTGAAATTAAATCTACTCAAACATTAGTAAAAGTAACTCCACCAGCAGTTCGTCAAGCTGGTATCAAAGTTGCCAGCGTTGCTGAGTTGGTTGATAAACTTAAAAACGAAGCCAAAGTGCTATAAGGGAGCGAGTTATGTCTATTTTAGTAATCGCTGAACACGATAACGCCAATTTAAACCCAGCAACTCTTAACGTTGTTGCTGCTGCAGTTAAAATTGGTGGCGATGTTGACTTATTAGTAGCTGGTAGCAATTGCGGTGCAGTCGCAGAAGCTGCGGCTAAAGTTGCAGGTGTTAACAAGGTATTAGTTGCAGATAACGCTGTATACGAATACCAACTAGCAGAAAACCTAGGTGACTTAGTTGCAGAACTAGGTAAAGGCTATAGCCACATCCTAGCGGCAGCAACCACCACTGGTAAAGATTTCTTACCACGTGCTGCTGCTTTGCTAGACGTAAACATGGTATCTGAAGTAAGCGCCATCGAAAGTGCTGATACTTTTATTCGTGCCATTTACGCTGGTAACGCTGTTGCTACTGTAACATCAGCAGACAGCATTAAAGTTCTAACCATTCGTGGTACTGGCTTTGATGCAGTAGCAGCCGAAGGTGGTTCTGCAACTGTTGAAGCGGTAGATATCGTTAAAGAAAATGCTTTATCAAGCTTTGTTGGTGAAGAGTTAGCTAAGTCTGACCGTCCTGAATTAGCAGGCGCAAAGATTGTTATTTCTGGTGGTCGTGGTATGCAAAATGGCGACAACTTCGAAATGCTATACAAAATCGCAGACAAGCTTGGTGCGGGTGTTGGTGCATCACGTGCCGCAGTTGACGCTGGCTTCGTTCCTAACGATATGCAAGTTGGTCAAACCGGTAAGATTGTTGCTCCAGACCTATACATTGCTGTGGGCATCTCTGGTGCTATCCAGCATTTGGCAGGTATGAAAGATTCTAAAGTTATTGTTGCTATCAACAAAGACGAAGAAGCGCCTATCTTCCAAGTGGCTGACTACGGCCTAGTAGCTGACTTATTCGACGCTGTCCCTGAGTTGGACGCTGCTCTGTAAGTTATACAAGCTACACAAAAACCCAGCCTTGGCTGGGTTTTTTTATGGCTGGCATTTAATCCTATTTTGCTCTTTTGCTTGTACTTTGATTAGAGTAAAGTAACCTTTTGTTTTTATTAGGCATAATGTCTATAAATGAAACGCAAGGCATAATAAAAAATGGTATCTAGCGCAGAAAATATTGAGCTTTCTCAACAAGTAAACAGCACCGGTTTGAGCACGCGCTTGCCCTTTGGTTTTGCTAAGCGTTTTGGTGTGTTGATTGAAGGTACTCAAGAAAACGTTCAGCTGTTACACAAAGAAGGTGTATCAGCTACTGTCATTATGGAAGTTCAACGCTTTCTAGCTGCTCCTTTTCGTATGCAAGCCATTAGTAATGATGAATTTGAACGCCGTTTAGGTATGGCTTATCAAAGCGATTCGTCCGATGCCATGGAAATGGTTGAAGGCTTAGGCGATGAAATGGACTTAGCCAGCTTGGCTGACTCTCTGCCCGAAACCGAAGACTTGCTAGAACAAGAGGGCGATGCGCCTATAATTCGTCTTATTAACGCTCTGCTTACAGAAGCCGTTAAAGACAATGCCTCTGATATCCATATTGAAACCTACGAAAAGCGCCTAGTCGTGCGCTTTCGCGTAGACGGTGTACTGCGTGAAGTAGTACAACCCAAACGTGCGTTGTCGGCGTTGTTAATCTCCCGTATTAAAGTCATGGCCAAGCTTGATATTGCCGAAAAACGAGTACCGCAAGACGGTCGTATTTCATTGCGTATCGGTGGTCGTGAAGTCGACGTGCGTGTATCAACTATGCCGTCTACTTACAGTGAACGTGTGGTTATGCGTTTACTTGACAAGAAAGCAGGGCGCTTAAGTTTGTCGCAATTAGGCATGGCTGACCGTGACTTAGCCGCTATGCGTAATATGATCAGCAAACCTCACGGTATTATTTTAGTAACCGGTCCTACTGGTTCGGGTAAAACCACTACTTTGTATGGTGCGTTAAGTGACCTGAACGATACCAGCCGTAATATTCTTACCGTTGAAGACCCAATTGAGTACAGTTTGCCCGGTATTGGCCAAACGCAAGTAAACACCAAAGTAGATATGACCTTCGCTAAAGGTTTACGTGCTATTTTGCGTCAAGACCCAGACGTAGTAATGATTGGTGAAATTCGTGACCTTGAAACGGTAGAAATTGCTATTCAAGCTTCCCTTACCGGTCACTTAGTATTATCGACACTGCATACCAACACCGCCATTGGTGCAGTGACTCGTTTACAAGACATGGGTGTAGAGTCATTTTTACTATCATCCACCTTGATTGGTGTGATAGCACAGCGCTTAGTGCGTGTACTCTGTGATAGTTGCAAGATAGAAGCCATTGCCGACAGTTCAGAGTGTAAGATACTGGGCGTAGACACTGATAATGCACCAACAATATTCCACGCTAAAGGGTGTGATAAGTGCAATCAATTGGGCTATAAGGGCCGTCAGGGTATTTACGAAGTCATTGAAATTGACGAACAGCTAAAAACACTCATACACCAAGGTGCTGGTGAACAAGCATTAGAAAAACACGCGCGTACGCTTAGCCCTAGCATTCACCAAGACGGTGTGCGTAAGGTGTTAGGCGGTAGCACCACCATAGAAGAGTTATTAAGGGTGGCTAAGGGTTAGTTATGGCAGCTTTTGTATATCGAGCCGTTGACTCAAAAGGCAAGCAACAGAAGGGCGTTTTAGAAGCAGACAGTGGCCGTCAGGTGCGCCAGCAATTGCGCGATAAAGGCTGGATGCCACTCTCTGTTGAAATAACGACGCAGAAAGAAAAAAGCAAGGGTGTATTTAGTCGTTCACCTAAGCTTTCCGTACCCGAACTAGCCTTAATCACCCGCCAGTTAGCCACGCTTATTCAAGCAGGTTTGCCTATTGATGAATCCTTAAAAGCATTGTCTGACCAAACCGGTAAGCAGCGCATTAAGGCAATGATATTAGCCATTCGCGCCAAAGTGCTAGAAGGTTATACCCTAGCAAAGGCCTTAGCCGAATACCCTAAAGCATTTCCTCATCTATACCGTTCAACCGTGTCGGCCGGTGAGCATGCGGGTCATTTAGACAGCGTTCTTAATCGCTTAGCCGACTATACCGAAGCACGGCAGTCGTCCGACCAGAAAATTAAACTGGCGGCCATGTACCCTATTATTTTAAGTATAGTTGCCTTGGGTATCGTTATTGGTTTGCTGACCTATGTGGTGCCAGATATTGTTGATGTGTTCGTCAAGAATGGGCAAGAACTGCCTGGGCTTACGCAATTTATGCTCAATCTTAGTCATTTTATTACCAGCTGGGGTTTGCTTACACTTGCTTTATTAATCTTTGCTTTTATTGCTTTTAATATGGCGCTTAAAAGCCCTGAGTTTCGTAAACGGTGGCACTTCTTTCTAATCAACATGCCGGGCCTTGGTCGTTTTGTGAAAGATGCTAACACCGCTCGTTACGGCAGTACGCTCGCCATTCTTACCAGCAGTGGTGTACCTTTGGTCGACGCCATGCGTATTGCTAGCCAAGTAGTGATGAATATTCCCATTCAACAAGCACTGGCGCAGGCGACAATTAAAGTCAGTGAAGGCAGTAGCTTGAATAAAGCGTTGGCTGAAACTAATTTTTTCCCACCCATCATGTTGCACATGATTGCCAGTGGCGAAAACAGTGGTGAGCTCGACTCCATGCTTGCTCGCACAGCAACACAGCAAGAAACAACATTAGAAAACACGGTCGAAGCATTGGTGAAAATATTCGAACCAATGATGTTATTAGTTATGGGTGGCATTGTGGCTACCATAGTTGCGGCGATTATGATGCCGATTTTAGAATTACAAAAAATGGTGCAATAGGAGTAAATATGCAACAACTGAACAAGAAACAACGTGGTTTTACATTATTAGAAGTGATGGTAGTGCTGGCTATTATTGGTGGAATTATGGCGTTGGTTGCCACCAATATAATTGGTTCTGCCGGTGATGCGCGAATTAAAACCACCAAAAGCCAAATTAAATTACTAGAAAACGCTTTGGATCTATACAAGCTAGACAACTACACCTACCCAACAACAGAGCAGGGCCTAGAAGCCTTAATTAAGAAGCCTACTAGCAGTCCAGAACCAAAAAACTATAAGTCTAATGGGTATTTAAAAGGTAATAACGTACCAACGGATGCTTGGGGTAATGAGTTTTTGTACTTTATGGATAAAGGCAGCTATGAAATTTTATCTTTAGGTGCAGATGGTCAAGAAGGCGGTGAAGGCGATGCAGCCGACATCAGCAGCTTAGACCTGTAATTGTATGCGGCAAGTACGAGCTTTTACCTTACTCGAAGTAATGGTGGTGCTTGCCATCATTGGTGGCTTATTGGCAGTCGTTTCTCTTTCTGGTAGTAGCCGCCAAGCCGAGGATCAAACCACTCGTTTAGGCCAACAACTAATCACTTTATTTGTTGCTTATCAGCAAGAAGCTGTTTTTCAAAACTTAGACTTAGGCTTAGCTTTTCAAGATCCAAGCTTCCTGCTTCTTAGTCTACAAGATATTCGCAGCCAAGAAGTAACCACCAATAAAACCCGCGAAGAGCTCGATGCCCTAGCTAAAAATCCTTGGCAGCCATATTCAGGTATTCTTAAACAGCAGCTGGATATTCCAGAGCAAATAGAACTTACCTTGTCTGTCGAAGGGAGTGAAATAGACCTTTATAAAGCCCCAGCAGACTCTGGACCTAAACCTGTCTTAGTGTTTCTTTCCGCTGACGAGTACAGCAATTTCAAGCTGACTCTTAGCCATGACGATGACCCAAGCTTTATGGTCGTCATTGAAGGGGATGGATTCAATCCGCCAACCTTACTCATGGATCGTTTTTATGAATAGTTGGCAACGTTCTTCTGGGTTTACCTTACTAGAAGTGATGGTGGCATTAACGGTGTTTGTTGCCATTGCATTAACTCTTAGTCAAACCGCCAGCCAAAGCGTTGATACCACTCTTTATTTACAAGAAAAAACCTTAGCTTCAATGGTGGCTGAAAACAAACTCAATACTTTACGTTTAGAAGGCATGCCCGCCGTTGGTGAGCGTAAAGAGACGACCCGCTTAGCAGATAGACAATGGCAGCTAACCACTAAGGTAGAAAAAACCGAGTTCCCAGATACACACCGCATCACCGTTAGCGTCGCTTTAGCCAGCAGCAAAGATAATCCCTTAATAAGCTTAATTACTATCATAGGGAAGCACTAATGCGCATGCGTGGTTTTACACTGTTAGAAGTATTAATTGCCGTTTCTATTACTGCCATGATTGGTGTGGGTGCTACTCAGTTACTTTCAAACGTCATAGAATCTCGCCAAGCCATTGATATCAGAGCCGACCAGCTGGCTAGCTTACAGCGCTTTAACATGGTGGTTAGTCGTGATATTGAACAAATTATTAACCGTCCCATTCGCGACGAATACGGCGAAGAACAGCCAGCGCTGATGCTTGAAACTGGCCAGTATTTATTGGAATTTACCCGTGCTGGCTGGCGCAATTCGCCATTAGCACAAGAGCCACGCTCAGAGCTACAAAGAGTCGCTTATCGCTTAGAATCCATTCACAGTGATGAGTGCGAAGTTGCCCGTATAAAGCTTGAAAACCGCGGCGCAGACATAGAAAAAAGCCAATGTTTAGTGCGTTACTTTTGGCCAGTTCTAGACCGTGCTAACAACAGCGAGCCCATTGCGCAAATGGTTCTTGAACAAGTTGTTGAGCTGGAAATTGAAGTCATGGCAAAAAGCGAGCAAGCCGAAGGAGCGCAAACAGAAATAAGACCTGCCGACTGGTTTACTGTGTGGCCAGCGCTGAATATGGGTGCAGAAGCCAGCCAAAATCCGCAAGCAATTCGTTGGCGCCTGCACCACCCACAACTGGGTGAAATTCAACGAGTTTGGATAGTTTCTTGGGCGTCTGAATTATGAGAACTCAAAGCAAACAACAGGGTTTGGCTCTAATACTAGTACTAATGATTTTTGCTATCACTTCTGTATTGGCCATTGCCATGGTTGAACGCCAGTCTGCGGATATGCAACGCAGCAGTACCATGCTTACAGTACAACAAGCGCGGGCTTATACTTTAGCGGCTGAAGACGCCGTTAAAACTGGCTTATATTTGTCATGGCAGCAAAACAAAGAAACCGTACACAATGGCGAAGACTGGGCGCAAGAACGTCGTTTTCCGTTGTCACCGGGCATGGCTTATATCCGTATAAAAGACGCACAGGGTCGATTTAATTTAAACACTCTAAGCCCGCAAGCAGCCAACATGCAGCGACAACAACAACGCTTTACCAACCTTTTAAACTTATTAGCTGTCGATCCGATCATTAGCAGCAATCTTGCTAATTGGATGAACAAAGCTAGCCAAGCAGACGACTTTTATCAACGTAAAGAACCCGCATATCGTGCCGCTTATCAAACTTGTAAACACACCTCCGAATTACTTTTGGTTGAAGGCGTAGACTTAGACGTCTATGCTCAGTTAGAGCCTTATATTGCTTGTTTACCTATCACCGCCAGTTTAAATGTAAACACAGCCAGCCCTATGGTCTTAGCAGCACTAGATGCCTCATTAACACTCAGTCAAGGTGAAGCAATGGCCGCTGCTCGTGGCGACAAAGGCTTTGCAACGCTTGATGAGTTTTGGGGCTTAGCAGAAGTACAGCCCTTTGTTACTATAGAAGAAAACAATAAAGACAAAGAGCCATGGTCACAAACAGATTTTAGTGTGACTTCTGAGTATTTCGAAGCATTTATTCGGGTAGATTTAGCCGAACGTATTGCTAGTAGTGAAGTTCTTATTAAGCGTGAAGTCGGCAGTGGGGCACTAACCACTCTTTATCGAGATTACTCTCGGCGCGAGGCTCGATTAGACCCCGTAACGGAACAACAAACAGAACAAAACCAATTGCAGGATACAGCAACGTGGAAATAGTAAAGGTTCAATGGAACACCTTAGTAGGTAGTTGGCTGGTAAGTCCTATCAATGGCCAGCAGTCACAAACGTTAGAGCAGTGGGCACAAGGACTAGCGGACTTAACTCAGGTTAAAATGGTACTTTCTGCAACCAACTATGCGGTGCATTGGCTTTCCTTACCTGGCGTCAGCAGTCGTCATTTAAATAAGGTGCTGCCTTTTGCATTGGAAGAGTCGTTAATTGAAGAAATTAACAACTACTTAATAGTACCTGCTGGGCAAGTAAACAAGCGTTATCGCGCTTACGTTGTTGCTAATGACCTAATAGAGCGCCTGTTAGAAAACTGTCAGCTGCACCATATCGTTTTAACAGAGTTAATCCCTGAAACTTGGCTGTTAAATACAGACAATAAAACCAATCTAATAGTGCGTGAAGAATACGGTTATTTTATTAGCTTCCCAGGACAGTTCGAAGGTTTTGTAGCCGAGACTGCGCTGACTCCAACCTTAGAGTCGATATTTAGTAAAGAGGTGTCCATTGAGCGTCTACAACTGAAAGGCCGTTCAGTTGACCCATTACAGTTATTGGAAACCACACTGGAAACTAGCTTTCCCGGTCAAATTCTGCATATAGATAAACAACTCTTAGATGAAAGCACGCCTGAGATAAGCTCAAAAGCTTTTAACTTACTTGTTGGCCAGTTTCAAACTCAAAGCCAAGAAGATAAACCTAAAGCTTGGTGGCGACCACTGGTTGCCATGGCTGCTACGCTGTTAGTTATCTGGACAGTAATGCTCTATACCGAAGTAAACACGCTAAAGAGTCAGTCAAACCAAGTACAACAACAAAGCATTGCCTTATATAAGCAGCTTTTCCCTGGGGAGCGTATTCGCGCCTTAGAGCGTCAGTTCCGTGAAAAACTCAGTGGCGAATCAAGTGTTGATAGTGTTGGTTTTTTAAACAGCACCAATAAACTGGCAATGGCCTACCACCAGCAAAATCTTGAGAAAAATATAAACTTAAGTTCAATGCGTTTTAATGACCGCTTACAAGAGCTCACCATTGAAGTGCATGCGGCTAATTTAGATGAACTACAAAAGTTACGCCAAGCTCTAGAAAATGCTGGTATACAAGCAGAGATTGCTACCGCGACTAATGATAAAGACGGTGTCAAAGGACGCTTACGTATAGGAGGGCAATCATGAAGGCACAGGTCCAAAAGCTTACTGACCAACTGGAAAACTTTAAGCTAAAATTGTTAGCTCAGCCAAGCGTACAACAAGCAGCTAACTGGTATAACAGCTTACCCAAGCGTGACCAGCTTATCGTTAAAGCTGTCAGTGGTTTGCTGATAGTATCCTTAATATTCGTTATGTTTTATGCACCTTTACTGCAAGCAAAAAAGGCGGCTAAGTTGCAATTAGAACGTAACCTAACCACTTATAATCTTATCGCCAGCAACGCTGGACGTTTTGGTGGTACCAGCGGTCAAGCAAACATGGGCGGCTCTATCTTAGGGGCAACGACATCCTTGGCGCAGCAACAAGGTATTAACCTTAGTCGTTACGAACAAGACGGAGCCAACCTGCGTGTTTGGTTAGATAAAACACCATTTGATGATGCCATCACTTGGTTTGAAGCATTGGAGAGTGAGCGCGGTATTCGCGTTAGCCAAATAAGTATTGATAAAACCGATAGAACAGGGCGTGTGGATATTAGAGCTACACTCAGTCGATAACACTAAATAATTACTGTTATCGTTCCTGTCGCTAATATAAAGGTGTGATATGAATTTTGATTACGATTTACTAATAATTGGTGCAGGATCAGGTGGTGTGCGTTTAAGTCGAATGGCGGCTAACCAAGGCTGGAAAGTGGCAGTGGTTGAAGAACGCTATTTAGGTGGTACCTGTGTTAACGTGGGCTGTGTACCTAAGAAGCTTTTTGTTTACGCATCACAGTATCCAGCACAATTTGAACAAGCTAAAAACTACGGTGTTAACGGCGTCTTAGAAAGTATTCATTGGCCAACACTTCGTGACAATAAAACCAAAGAAATCAATCGATTAAACGGTATATATAAGAACTTACTTGAAGGTCCGGGCGTTACAATTATCGATGGCCATGGGCAAATTACTGGCGCCAATAGTGTCGAAGTAAATGGTAAAACCTATACAGCTGAACGTATTGTTGTGGCCACTGGTGGCTGGCCATTTAAGCCTGAAATTGAAGGTGCCGAATACGGGTTTACCTCCAACGAAGCATTCTATTTAGACGAGCTACCACAACGCATGGTTGTTGTAGGTGGTGGTTATATTGCGGTTGAATTTGCCGGTATTTTTAATGGCTTAGGTGTTGACACCCATCTGCTTTATCGTCGTCAGCAAATATTGCGTGGCTTCGACCAAGACGTGCGTGACTTTGTTAGCGAACAGATTACCGAGCAAGGCGTTAACATTCACACCAATACCGAGGTCGTAAAAATTGAAAAGCAAGACGATGGTATGCTTATCTGTCACTTAAATAACGGTGAAACCCTTGCTTGTGGCGGTGTGATGTTTGCTACCGGCCGCAGGCCACTGACTGATGGCGTAGGCCTTGAAAACGTAGGGGTGGAGTTAAACGACAACGGTACCATTAAAACCGATGGTATGTTCCGTACTAATGTTCCTTCTGTTTATGCACTAGGCGATGTTATTGGTACGCCCGAGTTAACTCCTGTCGCTCTAGCACAAGCCATGAAACTGCTAGCACATTGGTTTAATGGCGATAACACTAAGCTTACCTACGAAAACATCCCTACCGCTGTGTTCTGTCAGCCTAACATAGGTACAGTTGGTTTAACTGAAGAACAAGCGCAAGAAAAATTTCCGGGTGATATCACAATCTTTGACAGTAACTTCCGTGGCATGAAGCACACCATTACTGGTGAAAACATTCGTACTTATATGAAGCTTGTGGTTCAAACCAGTACCGACAAAGTGTTAGGCGCACATATGGTTGGCGAAGAAGCTGGCGAGATCATTCAAGGTTTAGCCGTAGCCATTAAAGCCGGCGCTACCAAAGCGATTTTCGACAGCACCATTGGCATTCACCCAACGGC
>Ga0209075_1001035_pt1 | contig 26733 bp, 23 predicted proteins | sample Stecom2011_FD_187523 | JGI IMG/M metagenome (GOLD analysis project Ga0209075, IMG submission 187523) | Agricultural soil microbial communities from Utah to study Nitrogen management - Steer compost 2011 (SPAdes) (version 2) | ecosystem: Environmental > Terrestrial > Soil > Agricultural land...
ATACAGTTATTAAAAAACAGAGGTCATAAAATTGAAGTTAAATCAGGTGAACGATATGATGAAAAAGGAACAAGGCTTATAATTGAAGGAGAAGCTTTTAAAGTATGTGTTAGAGAAACCAGAAAACGCATACAGGTGAAATCTGAATACAGCAGTTATATGCGAACAGGTTATGTGCATACAGGAATACTTACATTAAGAATCGAAGAATTGCGAAGTCATCAGTGGAGCGATACTGCCAATAAGAAAATTGAAGATAAACTTCCAAATATTCTTGCTTATCTTGAGTTAAGAGCAAAAAACGAAAAGATCGAAAGGATTGAGGATGAAGCATGGCATAAAGAATATGAACGTAAAAGAAAAATTGAAGAAGAACTTAAAACAAAAAGAAAGGAAGATTTAGACGCTTTTAAATCTGTAATAAATCATTCAAGTCGTTGGCAAAAAGCAATGGACTTAAGAAATTATATACAAACCGTTCAATCTAATGCAATAAAGAATAATAAGCTCACAGAGGAACTTAAGGAATGGTTACAATGGATTAATGATAAAGCAGATTGGTATGATCCTTTAATTGAAAAAGAGGATGAGTTATTTGAAAATGTGGATAGGGATACTTTGGAATCTAAAAACCGATATTGGTAAAAATACTTCTTGAGGATTATTTAATCCCTTTTATATGGTTTTGTCTGCTTGAGTTAATAATTATTATAAATATGGAGTTGTTTATAGGTATTCCCATAACTTCTTTTTATTCCAAATTATTTGAGCTCTTTCCGAACCATTATCCATGCATTTTTTAATCCAAGTTGCCCCCTTTTTTTTATTAACTTCTACTCCTTTACCTAAAAAGTACATTTTGCCAATTTTAATTTGAGCAAATTCCATTCCCTTTATAGCACTTTTCTCATACCAATTTGCTGCTTTTACATAATCAACTTCAACACCAATACCATTTTCATAAATATATCCCAGCTGGTACTCTGCATACTTATTTTCTTGTAAGGCACTTTTCTCATACCAATACATTGCCTTTTTTAAATCTTTTGAAACACCAGTCCCTTTACTATAATACATTCCAATTGCGTATTGTGCATCATGTACTCCTTGTTCAGCACTTTTCTCGGTCCAATATGCACTTTTTTCATAATCAATATTAACACTATAACCTTTATAATATCTTGTGCCAAGTTCAAATTGAGCTTCAGGGTCACCTTTTTCTGCATTATTGATAAGGAACTTTAAATCCGATTCATTGATATTAATTATTGATTCTCTTTCTTGGCTGAAAGTTGAGAAACATTGAAAAGCAAACAAGATCAATATTATAAATGTTTTTTTTATCATATGTTTATTGACTACAGTTCCCATCAATAATATCTTGTTGAGATGGATTATAAGCATTTCCGTTAACATAATATATTCCAGAGACACCATTGCTTTGAATTAAATTAGTAATTCCGCATAAATCTGAAAGATTTGTATTGGCGATACTCAGGTTATCTACAGATATTAAATTTGAAAACCCATTTAAATTTACAACGTTATCATTATCAGATATTATAAAATCATCATCGATTGTAGTTAGATTAGAAAAATCGTTGAAATCTTGGAATTGGTCATTATATTTAAAAATAAAATCCTCACCTATGTCATTTAGATTTGGAAAACTTGTTATTGTAAGATTATCGTTACGATTAATTTCTAAATCTATTACTATTGATGTTAAATTATTAAAGCCACTAACTTCATTCAACACATCATTTTGTGTAATTTTAAAATTGGAAACTGAAGTAAGGCTATTAAAACCTATAACTTGAATTAATCCATAATTTCTATCAATTAAAAGGCTTCCAGCATTATGTAGTACAGTTAATGCATTAAAACCTTCAATACTTAGCAAATTTAAATTTTGTGTGAGATTTAAATGACCAACTATTTGAGTGAGGTTATTAAAGGGGCTTATTGTTTCAAGATTATAATTTTGACGAATATAAAATCCACCAATACCGGAATTTGTACCAACGTTTTTTAACAATTCAAAACCACCAATTTCAATTAAATTATCATTTTGTTCGATTTTAAAACCATAACCAACAGTTGCTAATTTATTAAATCCATTTATCTGTAATAAAGCATGGTTTCTCCCTATAATAATATCTCTATTTATTGATACTAATTCATTAAACCCATTGATTTGAGTAAGATTTTCATTGGTGCCAATTGATACTCTTCCTTCAATTGATTTCAAACTTGAGAAAGCGTTTATTTCGGTTAAATTGTTGTTGAAACCTATCTCTAAATCACCTCCAATACTCGTTAGGTTGTTAAGGGGGGTTAGATCAACTATATCAAATAAATCATCAATTGAATCATTTATATCTAAATCACCAGTTATACTTGTACAACCAGAATTACCAAACTCATTGATTTCTTGTTGGGATGATAAGATAATGTTTCCTTCACAAACGGAATTGTTTTCATTTGGGTCTGAATTATCGTCTGATGAGCAAGAAAATAAAATAATATTCAATAGAATTAAAGCAAAAAAGAATTTTGATTTTTTCATAAGATTTGTATTTATAGGCTTACTAATGTGAATGTAATTAGTTGTTAATGATTAAAGAAGAATAAATTTGAACTATGAAACCCAGGCTCTCCATTTATGCTTGATTTATCTAATTCACCAGTTTGTATATTAATTATTCCTGCTTCATTTCTACCATCTCCTCTTTCTATATATTCGAATCGGGAATCTTCCGAATCATATCCTATGGCAGAACCACCAATAAAATCGGATAACGTACTAATTTGATTTCCTTGAATGTCATAAAGATATTCAAAAACTTCAAAATTAATCTCTCTTCTACTTATGATATAAATATCAGAATCAGAGCTAATTATATTAAAAATATTTAAATTACTTGGTAGAATTATTTGGGTCATTGTGTTTGTATTTAAATCTATGATTACTCCATTAATTTGATTAGTTTCTTCATCTAATATTACCAACTGATTTAGTTTATCTAAATAAAAAATATCTAAATAACCATTAATTCCATAATTAGCAGATAGATTTATGTTTTCAACAATTTGATTTGAAACTATCTTTCTAAAATAGATATGAGAACTTTGATTGTCTTCCAAGACCAAATAGATATTTTCATTATTGTCAATTACAACTTTTTCCAAATGCTCTTGGTCTGAAATTAAAATTGGAATTTCTTCCGTAGAATAATGATATTCATCACTTATTAAGGCTTCCAATATATTAGCCTTGTGGAAAACAATATCATTAGAAGTGTTACTAAATGAAGAAAAGTAAAAATTGTTAGTTGTTTCATTGAAATAAAAGTCATGAGTAACATGATACCCATAAGTAAAAAGACGTTTTATAACGGTATTGGAATTATCTCCAATAATAGATCCAGAGCCATCTGATTCAAAAATTAGCTTGTATCTCGTATCTAAAACTTCATCACCATTATTTGAATTGTCATCACTTGAGCAACTAAAAGTTAATAAGATTAATGTAAAAATTCCTAATAAATTTTTCATGGAAGTAGGTTTAATTTGAGGCAATTGTAAAATATTGTCTAATATAATTGTTTTTTTTCTTTAACTAATATAAACTTTTTCATTTAATCCTTAGGAGTCATTAAAGACAATAGTTTTTTATAAAAAATTAAAATGGATTTTTTAAATTTAGGTGTATATTTGAATAGAAAATTATTATAAATCAGAGTACACGATTCGGTACATGATTTAGTTTAAATAAGCAGTAAAATAGCGTAAAATCGGGGTTTTTCTCAAACTCATAACCCGAAGGTCACTGGTTCGAGTCCAGTTCCCGCTACTAGAATTGAATCACTTCAAAAACAACGGTTTGGCTTTCGCTAAACCGTTTTTTTATGCATACGATTTTTGATTATCTTGCGCAGGAATTGCAAAATGAATACGAAAGTGAATACGATTTGACTTTGAAAAAAAATTATTCTGCCCCGAAAATCTACTCTGCCAATGGCGACCTGAATAAGAATCCATACTAATTATTGTATTTTAAACGAAAGAAGAAACGCTTAAGGAATCCAACCAGAAGAAGTTTTGAAAACAGATTAAAGAACTTTTCAAATTCAATTTTCTTTTAAATTCGCCTTTTAACTTTAAACTTTATTGAGTAACCAATGTTACAGTTAGAGGATAATTGATAGCTTATCTTTGCATTTGTGATATCAGTTCACTTATTTATAATAGTTAATCCAATTCTTAAAAAGAAAGTATGAAAAATCAGTTTTTAATGATCCTTTTTGTTTTTGTAGGATCTGTTTTTTACAGTCCGGCTACCGCACAATCATTAAGTGTTTCAGCTATTGAAAACTCTGTTAAACAAGACGGGAAATATGCTATTCTCGTTTCAAATGCTCGCTACTTTCAAGCAGCTGTAATGACAGGTAAGGGCCTTAAATCCAATAATCTGAAAATGGATTTCAATATTGTATTAATTGGTCCAGTAGTTAAAGACTTAGCTACCGACGAAAGCATGAAGTCTTTTATTGAAATCAGTGAAAAGGCTGGGATTCGTATTGTTGTATGTGAAGCTGCCATGAATCACTTCGATTTGAAAAAAACTGATTATCACAGTTCTATTGCATTTACCCCTGATGGGTTCATCTACTTGTTTGGTTTGCAAGAAAGTGGATTTAAAACAATCACATTATAAGTTAGAAGGAAAACGGTGTTTCTTAAGGTGGAATTAGGTGTCCTTATTTGAGGTAGGGTTACTAATTTATTTCCAATACTACAAGCCCGAAATCTTCATCACTATTGATAGAAATATAAGAAACACTTAGGTTTTCGATAACCAATAAGTTTCCTGTTGCCAAAATGTAATTTACATCCATAAGCTGCACATGAATAGCACCGGAAGTAGCGTATAAAAACAGATTCTTGCATGTCTCTTTGGGTTTTAACTTATAACTGCTAATTGCTCCCATCGCTAAATAATATAATTCGCATTGTCTTTGGCCTGTGGTCATAACATTAAAATCAGTACAGGTACCTATGGAGGTGGTTTTCCAATCTCCACTAAAATTATTTACATTGAAAGGTTTAAGATGTTTTCTGTATTGACCTTCATGGTTTATGCTGATTTCTCCCTCCAAAATCATAAGTTTCCGATGAATACCTGGCAAGGCCGTGAAAGTAGATTCTTCAACTTCTACTTTAGCCGTACTTATTCTTAACTCAAAATTTCGCTCTGTAAAAGAGGCGTTAGCAGGAAAAATATAAAGTTGCGTACTGCTTCCGCCGGACCATTTAGTGGTGAGGAAATGCTGAGGGGAAAGGATTGAAGTTTTCAAAAGGTGAAAGTTTATAGGTTTGACGTAATTTTTTAGATGTACTAACGGAAAGCAAACATGCATCTTCCTTTTGATTAGGCACTAAATTAAGCGTTTTTATGCATGTTATAACCTACAGTTGTTTTTATTAAATTTCGTTTTTTAATTTTGTAGAACTTTTCAGAGAGAAATAAGAATCAATAATTACTGCAGTTTGTACCTTATTAAAACTTTCAGTCAGTTGTTCAGAGTTGAAATATATGAATAAAAATACTATATATAAAGAGAACATATTTAGTATTTACCAAAATTTGAAAGGCAATATGTTTGCTTAAATAGCTGATTAACAATGATTTGATATTTAGTAAATGTATTTTTAAAAATGAAATAAGGTGTGTGGATTTGATTCTGGTTTAACGATGAAATATGTAAAATTAAGTACACAGCATTGAAATGTTTTCTTGATTAAATATTTGGATTTGTTAAAAAAACAGAGTAAATATATCCTCTAATTAATACTAGGTTAGAAAACCAAAAAGAGGATGCAATTTTTTCTTAGCGAGATACAGTTTCTAATAATATTAAATGAATTTTAGATCTTAATCTCCATTTTTTTCTTGAAAAGAATTCGAAGTGTGAATTTAAAATTATTTTGGATTCTATTTTTCTATTTGAGAATTGATTTGTCTATAAGTGTGTGTGAATAAGATTATTGTGTATAAAAGAATCATTCACATTATAAGTTATTGCCATCCTTTAAGCAACTCCTTACAATTTAAAACTGCCGCTAAAATGATATGAGATGGACAATGACTTCCCTCATAGTATTACTGGTATTAAAAGCTTAGTTTACCTTTTAAATATAATCATTGAGAAAAGACACTTTCCTGCAAGACCAAAAATCTTTAAAAAGAAATGTATAGTAGGGGAGATATTATTGTTTTTTTAGGAGGTTCAGATCAGAATATAAATTCTAATGGGTTTCACTAATTGGTTTAATAAGTAGAAAAATATATATGAAGAAATCAACAAATTCAGCAGAAGTGCTGGCGGCAAATACAACGGTAGATTTGCTTATTATAGGCTCGGGAACCGGAATTGCTACGGCCTTGGCAGGACATGAAAAAAAATTAAAAAGCTTGATCGTTGAAAAAACGGCATACGTTGGTGGCTCCACCGCGCTATCAGGTGGTGCTTTTTGGATTCCGGCAAACCCGATTCTAATAGAGAATGGCTCAAAGGATACTCTGGAAAAAGCAGAGAAATACCTCCAAGCTTTAGTGGGAAACGATTCGCCACCAGAACGATGGCAATCTTTTCTTAAGCATGGAAATGCCACAGTGGAAATGCTGCGACGCACAACTCCGATGAAGTTTTTTTGGGCCAAAGGTTATTCCGACTATCATCCAGAAGAACCTGGAGGAGATGCCTTGGGAAGAACGTGCGAGTGTGAGCCTTTTGATTTGAAAAGACTAGGAGATGAGATTTCAAGATTTAGACCAGGTCTTATGGAGTCCCCAATGCCCATGCCGATAACCGGATACGATTATAAATGGATGAACCTAATGATGCGTAAGCCAGGAAAGGCTTTTCCTATTATCTTCAAAAGACTTTTTCAAGGTGTAGGAGGTAAAATAGTTGGTAAAGATTTGGTAGCCGGAGGTCAGGCAATAGCTGCTGGTTTATTTGCTGGAGCCATCAACAATAACATTCCCGTTGCAACCAATACGAAACTAGTGGAGTTGCTGATGGATGGCGAACGTGTAATTGGAGCGATTGTAGATCACGAAGGCAAAAAAATAGAAATAAAAGTAACACGCGGAGTCGTATTGGCCGCTGGTGGATTTGACCACAACATGCTTATGCGTCAAAAATATCAATCCAAATCTTTGGGTGAAAACTATAGTTTTGGAGCAGAAGGAAATACGGGAGATGCAATTGTGCTTTCCCAGAAGATTGGTGCCGACATAGCTCTCATGCAGGAATCTTGGTGGTTCCCAGCTATTTCTCCATTAAAGAAAGGAGAAAACCCAATGGTTCTTTTGGCCGAGCGTTCGTTGCCAGGTAGCTTTATTGTTAATGCTACAGGCAAGAGGTTTATTAATGAAGCTACGGATTACATGAGCTTTGGTCAAAAACTCTTGGCAGATGAAAAAGCAGGAATGCCCATTGGAGATATGTGGTTGGTATTCGACCAAACCTATCGAAATAGATATATACTTGGCGGTTCTGTTTTCCCAAGAGCCAAGTTGCCAAAAGAATGGTATGATGCTGGAATTGCTTTTACAGCAGATTCAGCTGAAGAAATTGCAAAGTTGACAGGCTTACCTGAAAAGAATTTTACAGAATCTTTTGCTAGGTTCAATGCCTTAGCGGAAACGGGTAAAGACGAAGATTTCCAAAGAGGAGAAAGTGCTTACGATAGATATTATGGGGATCCAACAGTTAAACCCAATCCTAATTTACTGGCACTTAAAGGAAAATTATATGCCGTAAAAGTGGTTCTTTCCGATTTAGGAACCTGTGGAGGTTTAGTAGCAGATGAGCATGGCAGGGTTTTACGGGAAGATAAAACCGCAATTGAAGGCTTGTATGCAGTAGGGAACACCGCCGCCAATATATTTGGAAGAGTTTATCCAGGCGCTGGAGGAACCATTTGTCAAGGTTTGGTATATGGACATATTGTAGCGGAACATGCTGCAAATATGACGCCAGTAGAGGTTTAGTTTTATATGGGATTATAGTAAGAGGCGCTATTAATTGCGTCTCTTACCAATCCTAATCTGTGCATCTATAACAGGAATAACTTTTTTGGTGCCGATTAAAGGATTTTATCATTCGTTATTGGTTAAGTATCATGAAGCTTAAAGGCTTTTGCCATTCTGGATTTTAATGCAGTTTAGGTTTTGTTGGCATAAGCATATTTCTTAATCATGCTATCTATTGAAAACGTATCCCATTCTTTTGGTAATATTAGCAAGGTCACTAGTAGAATGGTTCGATACATAACATGGGATAAATCCCAAATAGGCTCGGCTAATCCATGTCCAAAAGTCACAATAACTAAAACAGATGCAAGTGCATACAAGGCATAGTTAGTTCTAAATCCTAATACTAAGAGAAACCCTCCAATCAACTCAATATATGAAGTGTAATATGCTGTTGCATATATTATAAAGTCGGGCAATAAACCTTTGAAAGTTCCATGAAAAAAATCTGCATTAATTACTTTTTCCATGCCCCAAGAAAAGATTTTCCCAAATCCTTGCATTAAAAAAATTAAACCTAAAATCAATCTCACTGTTAATGCACTAACTGCTTTGTTTAAATTTATCATATTCATGAATTAATTACCAACTTATTAGTTGAATTGGTTTGGTTTTCTTTGACCATATTAGGGTGTTTATAACTTAAAAGTGAGTAACATGACAGCTTTTTCTTCTAATTTCAATCCAATAACGTTTAGCTCAAGTTGCAATTCAAGATTACAAAATCTTTTTCATACTAGAATACAGTTACAGTTTGCCAATACTTTGGTCTTGTTATATTACTCGGCTCATTTGTTTAGTAAACCAATATGAAAATACAACATCATATCTTCCTGTTATGCTAAACACAAGTTAATTTATTATTATGATAACCGCTATTCTTATTTATATCTATTCTAAATTGTTATATTTGCAGTTCGAAAAAAGATACAATGAAAAAATTACTATTAGCTATAGCAACGTTTTCCTTATTGGTTGCTTGCGGAAATGAGAGCAAAAAGAAAGACAATTCTGCAGCTCAAGAAATTATCAAGGATCAGGTCGTAAATGTATACACACACCGTCATTATCAGCCAGACCAAGATATCTTCAAAATGTTTGAAGAGAAGACGGGTATCAAAGTAAAAGTAATCAATGCCAGTGCAGACGAGTTGATTCAGAAAATGAAAATGGAAGGAAAGCAATCTCCTGCCGATGTTTTGATTACCGTAGATGCTGGAAGATTAAGTCGCGCTAAAGATGAAGGATTATTACAAAGCATCGAATCTGAACTTTTAGAAAGTTCGATTCCTTCACATTTACAAGATGCCGATAACCAATGGTTTGGATTAACCAAAAGAGCCCGAATTATTGCTTACGCAAAAGATAGAGTGAAACCAGAGGAACTTTCAACTTATGAGGATTTAGTGAATACAAAGTGGAAAGGAAAAATTTTGGTAAGATCTTCTTCTAATATTTATAACCAGTCCTTAATGGCTTCGATTATTGCCAACGATGGTGAGGAAGCGGCCAAGAGTTGGGCTAAGGGAATTGTAGCAAATATGGCACGTTCTCCAAAAGGTTCAGATAGAGATCAAGTAAAAGCAATGGTCGCCGGAGAAGGCGATTTGGCAATTGTTAACTCCTATTATATCGGGAAAATGCTAAATTCTCCAGATGCCGAGGAAGTAAAAACAGCGCAACAAATAGGTTTGTTTTTCCCAAACCAAGAGGATAGAGGCACACACATAAACGTAAGTGGAGCAGGGGTTGCTAAGTATGCGCCAAATAAAGAGAATGCCATTTTATTTATTGAATATTTAATTAGCGACGAAGCCCAACAGGTATTTACGGATGCCAATTACGAGTATCCTATTTTAGAAAGTGTAGAGCCAGTTAAAGATATTAAGGATTGGGGAGATTTTAAAGAAGATAATTTAGAGTTAAACAAGTTAGGAGCATTTAATAAAAAAGCAGTTTTGATTTTTGATGAAGCAGGGTGGAAGTAAAAACGAAGCATTCTCCCTAAAAACGAGGATTAAAAGACTTAAAAGAGATAGTAACAGATGGTCAGTTTTTACACTGGCCATTGTGTTTTTCTTAGCTTTGCCCATCATATTTATTGGTGTAGAGCTGTTTTCTGGTCCTGGTGAATCATGGAGTCACATCGTTGAATATTTATTGCCGGAATACCTTTGGAATTCTTTATATCTCGTCATCGTTTGTAGTATAATCGTTTTGGTTTTGGGAGTTTCTTCTGCGTGGTTTGTGTCGCGCTTCGACTTTCTTTTCAGAAAACAAATGGAATGGCTACTAATTCTTCCGCTGGCAATTCCTTCCTATATTGTTGGATATGCTTATGCTGGAATTTTCGATTACGGAGGTAGTATGGATCTCATATTCCGACAACTCGGTCTGGATTTTATACGCATTGATATCATGAACAGAGCAGGGCTTGCATTTGTATTGAGTATTTCTCTGTTTCCTTATGTATATGTTAGCGCAAGGGCATTCTTTCTTAATCAAGCCAATAATCTGCTCGAAGCTTCTAAAATGTTAGGGGTTGGAGAAGGGAAAACTTTTTTCAAACTCATGTTGCCACTTGCCAGGCCAGCTATTGTTGCTGGATTGGTTTTGGTATTAATGGAAGTTCTAAATGATTATGGTGCGGCTAAATATTATGGTGTAAATACTTTTACGACTGGAATTTTTAGATCTTGGTTTTCACTCGAAGAACCTCAAACAGCCGTGTATTTATCGGCATTATTAATCATCATTATTTTTGCGTTAATCCTTTTTGAAAAATGGCAAGTTCGAAAAATCAAATTCACTTCTTCAAAAATAAATAGTACTCAAATTCAGAGAAAAGAACCTAAAGGAAGTATGCAATGGCTTATATTTTCTGTAGTATTTCTACCTATTCTTTTAGGGTTTATTTTACCTGTGGCACAATTGATTTATTGGGCTGTATTAACGGCATCTACTGTTTTTGATATGGAGTTTATCATCATTTCACTTCAAAGCTTTGCCATTGCCATTTCATCGGCAATTATCACGGTGTTTTTTGCGCTTTTACTCATATACTTCTCAAAATGGAGCACCCTTCGTGCCATTAAAAATATTTCTAGAATTGGAGTTTTGGGATATGCCATTCCAGGAGCGGTAATTGCCATCGGAATTATGATTCCTACGCTCGCATTAGACAAATGGCTAATTTCAGTGCTTGCTAATTTTGGAATAGATTCTGGGTTAATCATTAATGGAACTCTAATAGCGCTACTTTATGCTTACGCCGTTCGTTTCTTGGCCGTAGCGTATAATCCCATAGATTCCACCGCCTTAAAAGTAGACGATTCTATTCCGGATTCTTCTAAGGTTTTAGGCGTAGGAAATTTAAAAACCTTTTTTAAGATTGAATTCCCGCTGATTAAAACAGGAGTATTTAGTGCTGTAATTTTGGTTTTTATCGATGTGATGAAAGAATTGCCTTTAACTCTTATTTTGAAACCTTATCATATTGACACGTTAGCAGTAAAAGCTTTTGAATATGCAAGTGATGAGATGGTTATGGAGGCTTCAATCCCGTCTCTTTTCATTATCTTTACAGCCATGATACCCGTGATATTTTTAAATAAATTATTGATCAAAAAATAACCATGTTAACAATAAAATCTCTTTCAAAAAGTTTTGACAAAGGTAAGAATTACGCCATAGAAGACGTGACTTTTAATTTGAAGGCAGGGCAGGTCTGTGCTATTGTAGGAGAAAGTGGAAGTGGTAAAACAACTTTGGTTCGCTTAATTGCAGGCCTGGAAAGACCCGATCATGGTAGCATTGAAATGGGTGGTAAGGTCATTGCTTCTTTAGATAAATTTGTGCAACCTGAGAAAAGAAAGATTGGATTGGTTTTTCAGGAATATGCCCTATTTCCACACTTAACGATTTCGGAAAATGTGTTATACGGGATTTCAAAAGTAAAGAACAAGAAAAAAAGAGCACAGGAAATGCTTGATTTGGTTGGTTTAAGTGATATGGGCCAACGGTATCCACATCAACTTTCAGGTGGGCAACAGCAGCGCGTAGCATTAGCAAGAGCCCTTGCGCCAGAACCTTCGTTGTTAATTTTAGATGAGCCTTTTAGTAACCTCGATACCATGTTGCGTACACAGTTAAGAAATGAGGTTTTTGATATTATTAAGAAGACAGAAGTTACCGTATTATTTGTTACTCACGATACACAAGATGCACTTTCTGTAGCAGATGAGATTTTGATTTTGCAAAATGGCAAGGTCATTCAAAAAGATGTGGCTGCAAATCTATATATAAATCCCAATACCTTGTATGTAGCTTCATTATTTGGAAGCACTGTGCACATCAATAAAAACTTACAAAATGCGTTTCGATGTCCGTTAAATGAAACTTGTTGTCATGCCATCCGGAATGAAAAGATTAAAGTGAGTCCTTCGTCTATCGATTCTGATTGTGAATTCCTGACAGCAGCTCAAGTCATTAAAAAAATTGAACTTGGAGATTCTATTCAATTATTGTTGAAGCTGGAGTCGGGAGAACAATTAACGGTAGTGACACAGGATAAAAACATTGAAGATACCATCTACATTGGATTTAATTCTAAAGATATTTTAGAATTTGATCAGGAACATTAATCGTGGGATCGAAGGATTGGTTTGCCATAATTAATGCTAGCAAATTAATTCAATACCAATCAGTAGTTTTTGTAAATGTTAAAAACATTGTTTTTTATTCTTATCAGAAATGCTTCAATATTTGGGTTGTTCCAGAGCCTAATTCGTGTAAATATCCATGTTTTTTCAATGCTGTTTCAAGGGCCCCAATTGTTGCCAGTAAATCGCTTCTGTTTATCGACCCCATATGGCCAATTCTAAAATAATCATTTTTTAATTCTGGTAAAAGACCACCAGCTAAGATTATACCTTCTTGATTTACTGCTTTTAAAAAAGTAGTAGTATCTATTTGACTTGGATATTTAGGAGCTGATAAGGTGTTTGCAGATACCTGTTCATTTTTTGATAGTAATTCCAAACCTAAAGCACTAATTGCAGCTCGCATGGCTTTTCCTGCTCTTAGGTGTCGGTCAAAACGATTATCCAAGCCCTCTTTGACAATAAGTTGTAAACTTTTTTCTAAAGCCATTACAAGATTAACTGCGGGTGTACCAAAATAAGATGCTTGTCTATTTTCATAAGCTTTCATTATTGGCAACCAATTCGACCAATCTCCATAGTAATTAGTAACAGGACTTGTTCGTTTTTCAAAAGCTTGAATTGCATTTTGAGAAATAACTAAAAGTGCCAGCCCTGGGGGAACACCTATTGCTTTTTGTGAGGCAGTAAGTACAACATCAATTCCCCATTCTTCCTGCTTAATTTCTTCACCAGCAACAGAACAAACTCCGTCAAGAACTGTCAAAACCTTATGTTTTCTACCTAAATCACCTATGCTTTTAGCATCGTTTAATACAGCGGTTGAGGTATCGACATGGGTAAAAGTTAAAAGTTTATAGCTTTTGGACTGGAGTTGTTGCTCAATAAGCTCCATAGGTACAATGTCGCCCACTTCCGCTTCAAGCACATCTACTTCAGCTCCATATCGCTTTAGAATTTCGGCAAAACGAAGACCAAAATAGCCAGTAGATATTACAAGTGCTTTATCGCCAGTTTCTATAAGGTTTGCTGCGGCCATATCCATAGCAAGTGTGCCTGTTCCTGCCACTATAAATGCTTGACCGGATGGACATTTACAAACCTCTTTCATTAGTTTTAAGCTATTCGCAAAAAGATCTATAAAATCAGGGTCAACATGGCTTGGAGTTGGTACTGCCATGCATTGCATAACTTCACTTTCAAATTCTATTGGGCCAGGAATCATTAATAATTTTCTCGATTTCATATGTTTAAGTTAAATTATTACAACGTTTTTTTGGATTATTCATCTTTTAAAAATCTTTTAATGTCAATATTGGCGCCGTAAACTACCAATAAATCTTCACTAAAAAGTATGTCATTGGGGTTTGCTACCCCTTTTACTTTATCTATTTTTCTGCTTTTACCTATGAGAGGTTTAATTTCTTTTTTTGAAATAGTTGTCAACACCAATAGGTTGAAATCTTCTCTTATATTGATATCGCGTATCATTTTACCATCATATTTCTTTGGTAATTTAACTTCTACTATGCTATAATCATTACTCAATTCATAAGAATCCACTACGCCTTTAAAGCATAGTTTTTTTGCCCAACGCTCTGCAGTTTCCTCTTCTGGATGAACGATTTCGTCTACTCCAATAGCTTGCAACACCTTTTCGTGCAGCGGATTGACAGCTCTACTGATCAATCTTTTAACTTGGTGGTTTTTAAAAAGTGCAGTTGCCATTATATTGGCACCTTGATCTTCGCCAATTGCAATTATCACAACATCTGTGTCTTTTAATGGAAGGCCTGCCACGGTATATTCATCTGTTGCATCCATTTGAATTGTATGCGAAATCTTTTCTTTGTAACTATCGACCCTATTCATATTGGAATCAATACCGATTACCTCATTACCTTGTTCCGTAAGTTTTACTGCTAGAGATGCTCCAAAACTGCCCAATCCTATAATTATATATTTCATGATGGTGTTTTTTAATTGATTGTGATTTCCTCTATAGGATACCTATAATTTTGTTGTTTTACCTTTTTAAAGATGGCGATCATTACAGTAAGCATGCTTACCCTACCAATAAACATAATAACAATAATTACAAGTTTACTATATATGCTTAAATTAGATGTTATGCCCACGCTTAAACCCACTGTGCTGTAGGCGGAAAAACATTCAAAAGCAATACTGACAAGGGTTTTTTCACTATCAAAAATAGAAATTAAAATAATTCCTAAGCCAATAACTATTAAAGAAAGCGTAATGGCTGCAAAAGCACGACGTACTGAAATGTCTGCAATTTCTCTACGGAAAAGTTCTATTCTTGTTTTTCCTCTTGCAAGACTTAAAAAGTTGAGGACTGCAATGGCAAAGGTATTGGTTTTTATACCTCCTCCAGTGGAGGCTGGCGATGCCCCAATCCACATTAACAGAATTACAAGTAGAACAGTAGAAAAATTAAGAGCGCTCATATCTACGGTGTTAAAGCCCGCAGTACGAGGGGTTGTAGCTCCAAATAGTGCGGTAACTATCTTGCCAAAACCACTATGTTCAGCCAAAGTATTATGATATTCATTTAGATAAAACAGAATTGTGCCTACTATAATTAAAATAGCTGTTGTTACCAATGTAATACGACTTGTAAGTGTTAAAACCCAAGGTTGGTGTAATTGTTCCTTGCCCGAGTAGAACAAGAATTTTTTCTTAAAAAAATATTTTATGTATTTCAAAAGATTAACCACAATAGGGAATCCAAGTCCGCCTAGGACGAAGGAGAAAATTATAACAAGTTGTAATGAATAATTATATCTGAAGCCATTGTCAAACAGACCATTTGATAAGGTGGAAAAGCCTGCATTACAAAATGCTGATATGGAGTGGAAAACCGAGAAGAATGCACGTTCTATAAATGTTTGGTAGATGGTTTTGTCGAGTGTGAAATAAATTATTACCGCTGAAAAAAGTTCAATGGAAAAAGTTATCAGAATAACCTGTTTTAAAGTTGAAAACACTTCTCCAATTTTTTTGGAACCGGTCATATCGCTTAATGTCAATCGGTTCTCATAAGTTTCACCACCTTTAAAGAAATAGCTGAAATAACTTGCAAAGGTTAGTATGCCTAGGCCACCGACTTGAATTAATATAAGTATAATTGTTTGCCCAAATGTTGTAAAGTAGCTCCCCGTATCCACTACTATTAGTCCTGTAACACATACTGCACTAGTGGACGTAAAGAGTGCGTCGATATAAGAAATACCATTATAGGTAGCGTTGGGCAACATCAGCAAAAGAGATCCAATAAGAATTATGATCAAAAAACTTAGTACAAATAATTGGGCAGGGTTTAAAAATGTTCGTTTATACGAAATGTTCTGTTCGGAAAATTCTCGTATAAAGGTCAGTATTATGGCTAATTTAACCCAATTGTCATCATATAGTGTGGCTATATGTTGGGTCGCTTCTTCTCCAAAAAAATGAGCTATTAAAATGGCAAGCGTGAGTAGAATGGTTAAACTGTCAAAAATTAAAACGCTAACCTTTAAGGATTTATATTTAAAGATATAACGTAATAACGTGGTCGAAATACCTACAATGAGAACTATAAAATAACATGTGTTTAAATAAATCTGAAACTGGGAGGATTGATTAAAACCAAAATCTGCAACAAGGAGTGCTAATCCTAAAATGCTTATTATGAAAGCAATGTAGAAAGAGTAAGATGTAAGTAGTCTTAAATTACTTTGGTTGAATGACATAATATTTCACAAAATCACAACAAATTGAAAAACTTTTTAGGAGTTTGTTTCTATAAGTTACACCAACAAAGTTAATGGTTTTTACGTAATTATAATTCCTCAGTTCTAGATCTTAAAAAAATATTTGTAGTAGTAGTTAATGAAAAAGCGAGACGTGTATTTGTATATAAACTATAATAAAAATGAGCCCGATAGAATATCGAGCTCATTTTATTAAAAATTAAGTATATATAGGTCTAAACTTTTGGATACAGTTTATGTTAATCTGTATGGAATTCTATCCAAAAATAAGGAATTGGGGCAAAATCTAGTTGCTATTCTTAATACCTATACAAGGCATTTACTCTTGAATTAGGATTTGGCATCTCTTCTTTATCTAATAAATAAACATTGCCTCCTTTTAAGAAGGTTTTTATGGCAGCTATATTCATTAATGAAATGTTTTTGTCATTTTCTTCACCTTCAGTAACCGTTATAACATCCTTCTCCTCTTTATATGAACCAAAAATATCTTCTTTATTTTCACAAAATAAGGCTTCAATTTGACCATGAAAGGCTGCTGGTAAAATTTTGCCAATCCCAATCGACGTGGTGCCCTTTCCTTGCTCTTCCAAGAACTGTGAAATGTCTTCCTTTCGTTTTTGATCGAATACAGGGGCCATTCTTTCCCAAGCTAATTCATGGATCTCAAAAATGTCGGTATTGCTGAAATCGGTCGTTAAACTTTCCTCCATGAGATTTTGATAACTATTTACTTCCTTATAGATGTCAAAAAGGGGGCTTTGAGCCGCAATTAGCAATGGCATCGTCTTGTCTCTAAAAACAGTGGCAAGCCCATCATTAATGGCCCTAAAATACTTTTTGATTTCATTTTTTCTTTTGCCCGTAGCTGCTTCCTGTCCATGATACATAGGTTGACCAGATCCTGTAGCTCCAGATCTAAATTGAAGGTTTTTTTCTTCATAATCAAAACCAACGCGATCTTGTTTGGTTTCTGGTATTAAATCTTCAACGGCAATTTCGGTAAAACTGTGTTTTGTACATTCGTATAATTTCACATTGTCCCTTTCAAGATTTAATAAATAAAAACTACCATCGCCTACAAACATAGGCATCAAAGGTTTTAAATAGAATGAATTTGATAGGTAGTTATGCTCTTTAAAGTGAACAGGAAGTGTGTAACTTTCAAAAAAACCATCGGCTGCAAAAATGGCAAGACCGTCAGATTGCTCTCGCCAAAACGAACTATTATCGATTAGTTTTTGGACTGGCTGTGTTAAGGTATCAATCTCATCAGAATTAAGACCTTTTTGGGTCAACTTCTCTTTCACATCTTTTAATTGGTTTTTTAGAGATAGTGGATCTTCTTCTTGCAAGACTTTTTTACCCACTCTATGTGTTGGAATAAAAATTGAAATACAATTTTCCTGATTTATATTGTGTAATTCGGTAATGTTTTTTTTAGTTATCAATGTCATATTCTTTCTGTTTTAGGTTTAAGAATTTCGAATAATTCTTTATTAATATTATCAATATACGTTTAAAATAACTCTTGTGCAATGAGGGATATCAGTTCTTTGTGATTGATTGTCAATAATATACATATTGGTTTGTAAGGTGACTGTTTTTTGTTTTTTTAAGATAGAATTGGTTTTGAAGTAAGACCTGTAAGCATAAAAATCTTTTGCTTTGAGAGGATAGCATTTTTTATTTTGATAACTGCCATGGCTGTATTCCTATAAGGGTGAAATCCTTAAATTGAAAACCGCAGCGAAACTGGATTGATACTCATAAATATTTTATTTTTTCAACATTGCACTGATAATACTGAAGATTTCGGCCATTAGCTAAAAGGGAACTGAAGCTATGCCATTATTCAATTTTTAACCGATAAGATTGTCAAATAAATAACAGGGATGTGTTGTCAATCTATCAAATTAACACTAAGTTAACATCAGATTAGTTACCAGATTTTAAACAAGTAAAAAAGAAACAATATGAGTAAACAAAACTTAGTGGAACAAACTAAAAGTGTTTTTCCATGGCTGATTATGATATTGATGTCGTCTGTAACTTTTGTAGGAATACTGTCGGAGTTAATGCCTTCGGGTGTTCTACCACTAATGATGGCCGATTTAAATATTAGCGAGGTACAAACAGGAAATTTGGTGGGTTACTACGCCATTGCTTCTGCAATTTTTGCAATTCCGCTTATTTCAATGACCATGCAATTCAACCGCAAATATTTGTTGCTGATTTTACTTGGTGGGTTCGCTATTTCCAATATTATTGCAGGACTTGTTTATGATTACACCATCATTATTGTATTAAGAGTTATCGGTGGAATTTGTGCTGGAGTTATGTGGCCAATGATTGCCGCATACGGAATGCGATTGGTAGATGAGCAGCATCACGGGAAAGCGATTGCAGTAATCATGGCAGGGACTACCTTGGGCATTAGTATTGGGATGCCCATTATGACCGCCATTGGTAATGATTATGGCTGGCGAACAGAGTTTATTGGGCTTGGGGGCGTTATTATTGTTATTGCTTTAATCAGCTTTTTTGCCTTGCCCTCCATTCCGGGAGAGAAACTGACTAAAAGCTCCTCGCCATTTGCGCTGTTAAAAATACCGGCAGTTTTAATTGTTCTTCTACTTACACTGCTTGGCGTGATAGCGCATTACGGTGTCTATGTTTATATCACAAGTCTTGTTGACGAAATTCAGTTGGCAGGAGGAGTAGAAAGCGCCTTGTTGTTTTTTGGAATAGGATCTTTGATTTCTGTATTGTTAGCCATCAAATACACTGATAAACACTTGAGACTGCTAACTATTGCCATGTTTGCCTTGCTGATTATCTCTATGGTTATTTTTCTAATGTTCGGAAGAACAACAGGAATGGGGCATTTTGCTTTCTTTTTATGGGGGCTTTCATTTGGTCCATTAGTTACCCTGTTGCAGGCAGCCGTAAGCAGACAGGTAGAAACTGCCAAGGACGTTGCTACTTCAGTTCAATCATCAGTATTTAACTTATCCATTATGATTGCATCTTCTGCTGCCGGAATGTTGCTTGGAGTTTATTCTCCAATGAGTTTAATTTATCTTGCTATTGCTTTATCCATTCCAGGTATGATCATTTCCTTTTTTGCTAAAAAATCTTTGAGTTAATCTCAGCAAAGCCTATTTGGTTTGAAATAAAAAAGACTATTACCAATTGGATAACAGTCTTTTTTTATAGTTACAATATGAAAATCACACTTAGAAACTCAAAGGAATATCATAAGCCATTTCCTTACGACGGAATAGGAAATTACCATTACGTACAGATGCTAATACATCTACTCTTTTACGAATCGCCTCATAAACAGTAGATTCATTCAGAACAATAAAGTTGGCTGCTTTTCCTACTTCCAAACCATAACTGTCTTGAATGTTTAAACAACGTGCCCCATTATAGGTGATTAAGTCAAAACTTGTTTTTATTTCCTCTGGAGACATCGTTTGAGCTAAGTGAATTCCATTGTCCAAAATATTCATCATGTTTCCATTCCCCATTGGATACCATGGATCGTTTATGGAATCTTGTGCAAAAGCAACATTAATGCCTGATTCTATAAATTCTTTCACTCTAGTTAATCCACGTCTTTTCGGATAGGTATCTTGGCGACCTTGCAGATAGGCGTTTTCAGTTGGACAAGCAATAAAGTTCATCTTACTCTTTTGGAACAAATCCATCATCCTAAAAGCATAAGAATTATCTGCTGAACCAAAGGAACAGGTATGACTTGCGGTGGTTCGTGTGCCATAATCTTCCATAAGGACAAGGGCATTTAAGAGTTCTACAAAACGTGAATGTGTATCATCTGTTTCATCACAGTGAACATCAATCATTTTATCATGTTTTAAGGCAAGTCGAACAATATCATGAACGGATTTGTCTCCAAATTCTCTAGCAGGTTCATAATGCGGAATTCCTCCAACAACATCAGCTCCCATTTTAAGAGCTTCTTCCACTAACTCAAGTCCACCCTTATACATGTACATGCCTTCTTGTGGAAAAGCTACAATTTGAATATCAACCGTGTCTTTTAGTTCTTCTTTCATTTCCAACATCGCTTTTAATGCTGTAAAATTTGGATCTGTAACGTCTATATGAGTTCGGATGTGCTGTACACCTTGGGAAACCTCATCTTTAATTCCTTTCATTGCCAATCTTTTCACACTTTCTACCGTCAGGGTTTCTTTAAATTTTGGCCATAATTCAATGGCTTCAAACAGCGTACCTGAGCCAGCGCCTTCTTGACCAAGTTCAGACAAGGTATATACATAATCCAAATGCAAATGTGGGTCTACGTAAGGAGGCAACACAAGCTTGCCACCAAGGTCAATTTCTTCTTCACATTTTGGTAAGTTAGTTCCTATATGTGTGATTTTTCCATTCTCAACTATCATTTCGGTTGCGGTATCGTTGCGATAAATTTTCGCATTAAAGAACTTTTTTTTCATTATAGATTTATTTTATATTAATACTAGATATTACATTTTAGGTAGCTATTCGTGTTCCTAATGCAAGATTAACTTCAATTAGTAAACTTTGGACAGCTTCTGATAAGTTAGTACTTAAATTTTGATATTCTCCTGATATCGGTCAGTTTACCAGTAATTCCTAAAAGAAACTAACGTCATCGATAGCTTGAAACAGGATAGAAATAATAGATTTCCATCCTGTTTTATTTAATGACTATCCAGTGTTAAATAGTACACTAAAATAGCTTTCTATTTTCTATTTTCTATTGAATGTTGGATAAGGAATGTATTCAATTTCATCCCCTTCAATTTTATCGAATGATTGTGAGATCCATTTCTGTTTGGCTTCTTCAATGCGTTCTTTGCTTGATGAAACAAAGTTCCAATCAATAAATCGCTCTTCGGGAAAAGGCTCCCCACCAAAAATATAAATGGTACTGTTTTCTTGAATTGTAAATTCGCAAAGTGTGCTGTCTTTGGCCACTAATAATTGTTTGGGATCATAAACATTCCCATCACTTTCAATGGCGCCATGAAGAATATACAAGCCAGATTCTCCATAAAGCTCGTCACCAATATTAACCGTCTGTCTTGTTTTGCTTTTTATTTCAAGCATAAAGAGTTTACTAAATACTGGAACGGGTGATTTTCTGCCAAAGGCTTCACCTGCCACGAGTTTAAATTGCAGGTCTCCTTCTGTCCAACTTGGAATTTCTTTCTCCTCAATATGAGAAAACTGTGGTTCCATTAGCTCCAAATCCTTTGGCAACGCCACCCAAATTTGCAAACCGTGCATATATAATTGGGAATGCCGTAAATATTCGGGAGTGCGTTCAGAATGAACAATTCCTTTTCCTGCGGTCATCCAGTTGACTGCACCTGGCTTTATTTCCACTTCGTTTCCGAGAGTGTCGCGGTGCATAATGCTACCCTCAAATAGAAAAGTTAGGGTTGAAAGTCCAATATGTGGATGAGGTAGTACATCAAAATTCTCTCGCTCACTTAATTTAACAGGACCCATATGATCTATGTAAATAAATGGTCCAACCATTCTTTTTTGACGGAACGGCAATAAACGCCCCACCATAAATTTCCCGATGTTGGCGGCTCTTTCTTCTATTATTAGTTTGATGTTTGACATAATGAAAATCTATTAAAAGTTATTTTTTTATATTGAAATCGTAAGTGCTTACTGTGAGATCATTTATTGATAAAGATAATCTTGTTAGTGTTTTGATTTACTCTGGATTTGTTTTCTCGAATATACAATTATCAATTGAAAATTTATTCAGAATATATGTCAACAAAACAAATATACTTTTCATTCGGTAATAGATTTATTAGAAAGCGTTAGGCTTACCAATAAACCAATGCTCAATAGAATGGTGCCGGCCATATAGGTTCTGGGACCAATCATCTCTGGGGAATTTGCATAAAAATCACGAATAAAAGCCGCAAGCTGCGGACCAACAATACCGCCTATGGACCATGCTGTAAGAATAACACCGTAAATAATAGGCATCAACTTTGCATGAAAAACATCTAATATATAAGATGGCATGGCTCCAAAACCACCACCGTAACAGAGCAGTACGTAGCATACCAAAACACCAAAAATCCATGGGTTGCTGGTAAACATCATAAGGATAAAAACCAAGATCTGAGAACTCAAAATCAATCGAAATACCTGAATTCGACCAATTTTATCCGATATCCCGCCCCATAAGAAACGTCCAACGCCATTAAATAATGAACTGATGGCAATTAGACTGCCACCAGCCACTGCTAGGGCTTCGGTGCTCATGGTGGCATCTTGTATTCTAAGTAAATCCTGAATCATGGGCGACTGCAAGCCAATAAACATGATTCCTGCCGAAATATTAAGGAAGAAAATAAGCCACATGCCCAAGAACTTTGTGGAGAGCAGACTTTTTTTGACCGTTAAACGATCTTCGTGACCTTGTGTAGTGATATTTTTTACTGGAGGGGAATAGCCTTCTGGAACAAATCCTACCGGTGGATTTTTCATGCTTAAGCCAGCGGGAATACCAATGGCCATTAGCGCTATAGCGATGTAGAAAAACACCAGAACCATATTGCCATCAGTAAAGTTTATCAATAGGGGTGCAATAAGCTTTGACATTGCCAGCGCACCCAAGCCAAAACCCATAACAACCATTCCGGTGATAAATCCTTTTTTGTCGGGGAACCATTTTGAGGCGGTTGCCACCGGAGCGACATAGCCTAATCCCAAACCGATTCCGCCTATTATTCCAAACCCTATATAAAAAAGAGATAAACTATTAATATACATGGCGTATGCACTAATCAAATAACCTATACCATAAAGCAACGCTCCAATGGATGCTAACTTGCGAGGACCATATTTTGGAAGTATCATCCCCCCAACAGCAGCGGATAAACCAAGAAAAAGAATGGCCAAACTAAAGATCCACATGGTTTGGACATTGCTCCACCCATACTCAGCCATGATTGGCTTTTGGAAAAAACTCCATGCATAAACGGTTCCCAACACGAGCTGAAGAAGCGTTCCCATAATTGCGATAAACCACCGACTTGTATTTGCTTTATTCATGAGATCAAGGACTTATTTCTACAATTAGTTTTAGGTTTCAATCTGCATGAATGTGCTATGTTGGCGGCTCTTTTTTCTATTATTAGTTTGATATTTAATATAATGGATTTTTTAATAGTATGGTGAATTAATGTTTAAGATGATGGTTTTACTGGCTTCCAAATTACAGGTAATTGCCAATGATATCTCACCGATAATAATCGGAATAAAACTATAGTTACAAGACAAATAACTTCAACTGGCATTTTGGGTACCCCTATCTTTAATAAAAGGAAAAAAATAACGCCTCCTAAAATACATGTTGTTGCATAAATTTCTTTTTGAAAAATAAGTGGAATGTTGCTTAAGGAAATATCTCTAATAACGCCACCAAAACATGCTGTAATTGTGCCCAATGCAATACAAGCTGCAGGATGTAAATCAAGGTCAATCCCTACTTGAATCCCAACTACGGTAAAGAACCCGAGTCCTATGGAATCGAAAAACAACAAAACGTTGTGATAGTTTTTTATCACCGTTGTAAATAATAAGCCTGCTATGGTGCTGAGCAGTACAATTATTGCTGAACTTGGGTCAAATATCCATTTAACGGGTAATTCGCCAATTAAAATATCGCGCAAAGTACCTCCGCCTAAAGCGGTTATAAAAGCAATTATGAAAATCCCGAAAACATCCAGTTTTTTTTCCATTGCGGCAAATGTACCAGCAATACTAAAAGCTGCAGTACCTACAATTTCAATAAGTTTCAGAGATTCCATTACTCAGTTAGTTTTTGAGTTAAGCAGAACAATATACGGATTTGCTAATACATCAAAACTTTTCCGCTCACTTAATTTAACTGTATCCAAATAGTCTATATAAATGAAAGATTCTACCATTTTTTTTTGAAAGAGCAGAAAAAAACGACGCCATCATAAATTTATCTATGATGGCGGGCCTTTTTTATATTGTCAGTTTGATGAAAACTGTAAAAATTTAATTTATCGTTTTTCCAACTGTCGTTGTAATTTACTTTCTACAGATGTCAGCAATGCATGGAAATCATCTCCATATTCTGAAGCGAATGGGTCATTACCCGGAATGCCTAGACGGATGCTAACCTGCTTTTGTAGTGTCTTTTTATCTTTTTTATCTTCTAAATAGACATCTGCCCATTCAATTCTGTCGTAATGCCTACTAAGACGGGTAATACATTTACGGATGGTATCCTTAACATCGTCTCCGATAGTGATATCTACCGCTTCAACATTAATTTTTATTCCTGTAATATCTTCGTTGTATTTCATTGTTTTATTTTTTAAATGTATTTTAGTTTAATTATTAGCGATTGATATCAACCAGTATTTTTACTTCTGAAGGGTCTTTGGTTAATGCTTCAAAGCCTTTTTCTACGATTTCGTCCAGAGATATTACGCTCGTGATTAGTTTTTCCACAGGCAATCTTCCGCTATTGATTAAAGCGATAACCTCAGGGAAAATGTTTCGATATCCAATGATTCCTTTTATTGTTAACTCTCGCATGGCTTGGTCTAATGCATCATGCTCTACTTTATTCATAAAAAGAGCAACCAAAACTGCCGTTCCACCATTACGAAGGCTGTTAATACCTGTGTCAAAAGAAGCCTGAACGCCTGCAGCATCAATAAATACATCAACTCCATTACCTGTTATCTTCTTTATTTTTTCAGGAATATCTTTGTCTTTTGCATTAAACGTGTGGGTCGCTCCAATTTCTTTTGCTTTTTTTAATCTATTCTCTGAGATGTCTGTAATAAAAATCTGGGAAGCTCCAGAAGCTAGCGCAACTTGAGCCGTAAGCAAACCAATAGGGCCAGCTCCACCTATCAATACAGTGTCTCCCATTTTCATGCCACTTTGTTGTAAACCGTATGCAGCAACAGCCGCAGGCTCCACAATAGCACCTTGTTCAAAAGTCATGGTATCTGGCATTTTATGCACCATATAATCTTCAACTATGGCGTATTTGGCAAATCCGCCGTTGGATGTTAAGCCTACAAACCCAAGAGGTTCTGAAAGATTATATTCTCCCGATACTATAAAAGGACTCTCTGGATTTCTAAAAATTGGCTCTACCGTTACGCGATCTCCTTTTTTAATGTTTTTTACGTTTTTCCCAACTTCTTCAACCACACCAGAAAATTCGTGTCCAAGGGTTGTAGTTCCTTGGTGCCCGTTAAGTATGTATGGTTTATCTACTGGAATTAGTTGTGGACCGTTAGAGTATTCGTGCAAATCTGACCCACAGATACCAGTGAATTTTACTGCAATTTTTACTTGATTGTCGTTAGGAGAGGGAACTGATGTTTCTTCTACTCTTATATCTTTCGCTGCGTACCAGCGAGCTGCTTTCATCGTCTTCATAATTTTATTTTAAAAGGTTTATAAATAGCGGAATGTTAGTTTGTTATTGTAGACTTCATCCTACATTAAGATAGGTAATAAAATCGACATCTAAAAAGAATCGACCGTTAAAGCTTCTATATCCCAACCAGCTAATTTTGCTCCAGCCTGATAACTACTTTCCAGGAAATCTAAAATCAGTTGTTTAGGATTTTCACTTGTTCTTATGTCTTTATATAGCAATAAAGCCATTGGACTGCCATTGGCATCTACCCATTTAGCATTTTTAGGAAGTAGCGGTTCTTTATCTATGTTTTCTGGAGAAGGGTAGGTATAGGAATAAAATGCTGGTTCCTTAATATTGTCATCTCCAAACCAAAATCCAAAACTTATCATTTCATGTGAATAGGCCTCCAGTTCCACTTGAGATGTTGTGTCCATCTTTGGACCTCTTTTGCCTGAAAATCGGGAAACCACCAAATCGAAGTGATGCCAATAAATATGTGCTGGACAAGTTTTGCTATAAGACCTGCCACTAAATTCTTTTAAGACCATATCCACTTGAACTAGAATATTCCAAGCTTTTTGGACGGCTTCCTTATCATAGGAATTATGCATAGTGGACTGGTTAAACGGAATTTTATCAGACATGTCAAATGGTTCTGCTATAATGTCAAATTTTATAGTTAGGTCTTCAAGTATATTATTTAATTTTCTATAAAAATCT
>Ga0209075_1001036_pt1 | contig 26727 bp, 22 predicted proteins | sample Stecom2011_FD_187523 | JGI IMG/M metagenome (GOLD analysis project Ga0209075, IMG submission 187523) | Agricultural soil microbial communities from Utah to study Nitrogen management - Steer compost 2011 (SPAdes) (version 2) | ecosystem: Environmental > Terrestrial > Soil > Agricultural land...
CAGGTCCTGACCGTCGAAGAGCAGCTCCCCCTTGGCAATGCGGGCGTTGCGTGGCAGCAAGCGCATCATCGCCTTGCCGAGGGTCGACTTCCCGCAGCCGGACTCCCCGACCAGGCCGAGGATTTCCCCGCGGCGGATGTCGAGCGAGACGCCGTCGACTGCCCGCAGCGGACCGGTGCGGGTGTCGTACTCGACCACCAGGTCGCGAACCGAGTAGAGGATCTCGCCGCTCATCTGTCACGCAACCTCGGGTTGATGATCTCGATCAGGCCTTCGCCGAGCATCGTCAGGGTGAGCACCACGAACATCACCGCCAGGCCGGGGAACGTCACCAGCCACCACGAGGTCTGGATGGCAACCTGCCCCCGGGCGAGGTCGATGCCCCAGTCCGGGATGTGCGGCGGGAGGCCCAGGCCCAGGAACGAGAGGCCGGCACCCGTGAGGATGGCGTCGGCGACGTTGACCGAGAAGATGATCGCCACCGACGGGATCACGTTGGGGAAGATGTACTTCCAGAGGATCTCCCAGGACCGGGCTCCGATCGAGCGCGCTGCCTCCACGAAAACCGCTTCCTTGATGGCGAGGGTCTGCCCCCGGACGATCCGGAAGTAGGTGGGGATGTAGACGACGGCGATCGCCACGACCACGTTGAAGATGCTGGCTCCCAGGACGGCGGCGATGGCAATGGCGAGGACCAGGCCGGGGAACGAGTAGATGCTGTCCATGATCAGCGACAGGACCCGGTCGAGCTTCCCGCCGGTGAACCCGGAGACCAGGCCGAGGGGAAGACCGATGGCGAGGGCGAAGGCTGCTGCCGCGAACCCGACCAAAAATGCCACCCTCGTCCCCCAGATGAGACGGCTCAGCACGTCCTGCCCGAGTTGGTTGGTACCGAGGATGAAGCTGGTGTCGGCGGTGACCTCGGCCCCCTCGAGACTGCCCTGGATCGTGACGCCCGGGTAGTCGTCCAGCACCTCTTCGATGGCGATGTTGGAGCCGGCACCGGCCCTGACCGACCCGTCGGCCACCGCCCCCAGCATCTCCTCAAGCGTGTCGAAGCGCTGGATGCGGAGCCGGATCCGCTCGCCGGTCTCCTCGCCGATGGTGTCGGCGGCCGCCCGGGCGATCTCGCTGGACGGCGTCCCGACCACGACCCCGAAAGGCTCCCGGTCGCCCGAGGCCAGATCGCGCAGATTGGCCACACCCGAGCCTTCCAACGAGACCAGCACCTCGACATCCGGCTTCTCGCCTGGTGCCAGGTTTCTCGGGCCCACGTTGGCGCTCGGGTCGTGCGGGGCGAACCATTGCGGGAAGAGGGCAACCAGCGTGAGGAAGACCACGATCACGCTGCCGATGACCACGAACCACCAGTCGGGCCCGTACCAGCGGCGGGCCATGAAGGCCCGGCGCACCAGCCCGACGCGGGCGAGCTCCTCTTCCCAGTCCGGGAGGGGCTCGGGTTGCGGGGCTTCCGGGAGGAGTCGTTCGGTGTCCATCAGTACCTGACCCTCGGGTCGACTATCGAGTACACCACGTCCACGAGCAGCGAGATCATCGAGACGAAGATGGCGAACACCGCCACCACCCCCTGGACGGCGGTGTAGTCACGCAGACCGATCCTCTCCACGAGGTATCTCCCCACTCCCGGCCACGAGAAGACCGTCTCGGTGAGCACGGCGCCGGCGAGGAGGATCGCCACCTGGAGCCCGATGAAGGTGATCACCGGGATCATGGCGTTGCGAAGCGCATGGCGGTAGACGATGACCCCTTCCTTGATGCCCCGGGCGCGGGCCGCGGCCACGTAGTCCTCCTGGAGAGTCTCGATGACGTTGACCCGCGTCAGCCTGAGGAAAACGCCGAGGAGGATGAGACCCAGGGTGGCGGCCGGTAGGACCAGGTGCCTGAGCGCGCTGCCCAGCGCCGCCCAGTTTCCGGTGATCAGGGAGTCGACGACGAGCAGGTTGGTGACGCGTTCCAGCGAGCCTGAGACGATGGGGTCGATGCGGCCCGCCACGGGGAACCACCCCAATTGGACGGCGAAGATGAGTTGCAGGATGAGCCCGAGCCAGAAGACGGGCATCGCATAGATGGCCACGCTGAACATGCGGAGCCCGTAGTCGGTGGCCGATTTCCGTCTCGATCCGGCGAGGGTGCCGGCGAGGATCCCGCCCACCACGGCGACGATGGCGGCGGGGACGATCAGCTCGATGGTGGCCGGGAATCGCTCGCCCAACTCCACGGCGACTGGCCGACGGCCGCTGGTGAGGGCGTTGCCCAGGTCGAAGGTGAACAGGCTCCCGAGGTAACGGCCGTACTGGGCCCAGATCGGCAGATCGAGCCCCAACTGGTCGCGCATGGCCTCGCGCACCTCCGGATTGCCTCTCGGTCCCAGAGAAGAAGTGACGGGGTCGCCGGGGAGGACCCGGAGCACCACGAAGACCACCGTGGCCAGGATCAGGATCATCGGGATGGTCAGGGCCACCCGGGTGAGGACATGGCGGCGCAGACCGGGGGAACCGGTCACCAGCGCGTACACCAGGACGCCGAGGGTCGGCACTCCCAGTGCCACGAAGAGCAGCAGGAGCGAGTTCACGAGTGTGTCTGTGTGAGAGTCGGGGAGGGCCGGAGCCCTCCCCGACTCATCGTGTCATCGGGAGATGATCACTTGTTCGTGTCGAGCACCACCCAGTTGAACTCCGTCGTGGCACCGATGTTGAGCGTCTCCTCGTTGTCGTACGAAGAGTCACCCGTGATGTAGTCGCGGTAGAAGATCCTCTCCGGCTCGAACCAGAGCGGGATCGTCACCACGTCCTCGGCCCACAGTTCCTGGATCTGCTCGTACAGCGCCGCACGGGCATCCAGGTCGAGCTCGGTAGCGGCCTGCTGGTTGAGCTCGATCATCTCCGGTGTCGTGAAGTTCGGCGTCGGCTCGTTGTCCTGGGTCGTGACACCGCTGCCCAGACCCCCGCTGTAGAGCCATGGCTCCACGTAATTGGACGAGTCCGGGAAGTCGAAGAACCAACCCAGGAAGCCCATGGCGTACGAGCCGTTGATCTGCTCGCCGAGATAGGTCGCCCACTCCGTGGCAACCGTCTCGACTTCGATCATCCCGGTCGCCTCGAGCTGCTCCTTGACGATGGCGATGGCGTCCTGGACCACACCGCCGTAACGGTTCGGCGGGTAGTCGATCTGGAGCTGCAGCGGGTTGTCCTCGCTGTAGCCGGCCTCCTCGAGGAGGTCGCGCGCCATGTCCAGGTTGGGCGCCTGGTACTTGTCGTCGAACGCCTCGTTGGCGCCGAGGAACCCGGGCGGGACCATCGAGTAGAGCGGCTCGGCGTTGCCGCCGAAGGCCCGGTCGACGATCTCGTCACGGTCGATCGACGCCGCGATGGCCTGACGGACGAGCAGGTCGTCGGTCGGTTCCAGGTTGTGGTTCATGATGAAGTAGCGGATGCCACCACCGGGAACCACGGCCGACACGACACCGTCGGTGCCGTCAAGCGTCTCGAGCAACTGAGGCTCGGTCACGCTTCGCCACGCGATGTCGATGTCACCACCGGCCAGGGCGGCCACCAGCTGAGAGGCCTCGCTGTAGTAGCGGACGATGATCCGGTCGACCTTCGGCTTGTCACCGAAGAAGTGCGGGTTCTGCACGAACACCGACTGCTCGCCGGGCGTGTAGCTCTCCAGGATCCACGGGCCCACGCCGTAGTACGGGAACTCCGTGGGGATCTCGACCAGCGAGTCCTCCGGGAACGACGGGTGCGACGGCACGTAGGCGGCCGTGGCCACGAGCTGCGGGAAGTAGGCGTAGGCGCCGGTCAGGGTGATCTCGACCGTGCGCTCGTCGAGCGCCTTCACTCCCCACTCGTCGCACTGGCCCTCCTCCGCACCGGGCGTGACACAGGCGATGTATGGAGTGCCGAGGGCACCGGCCACACCACCCGACCCCGTGCCGGAGAGGTTGAGCATCCGGTTGAGGTGACGGACGTACAGCTCGGCGGTGAGATCGGTCCCGTCACCGAACTTCACGTCGTCACGGAGCGTGAATGTGTAGACGGTCCCGTCCTCGTTGGGCTCCCACGACTCGGCGATGCCCGGCTGCACTTCGATACCGCCCGGGACGAACTTCGTCAGGGCCATACCGGTGTTCCGGATGATCTCCCAGTCGTGAACGGCGTAGGCGTCCGCCGGGTCGAGGTTGGCGATCGAGTCGGTGGTGCCGATGATCACAACCTTCTCACCGGAAGACCCACCTTCGGTGGTGGTGGTCTCGCCGACGGTTGTGGTGGAGTCACTTGCCGTAGTGGTGGTGGTGTCGCTGTCGCTGGTGCAAGCAGCCAGGACGAGTGCCGACACCGCCAACACAGCCAGTAAGCGGTTTCGTTTCACTGTTCCTCCAACTTTGTCGTGCTGCCGGAGGCAGCCAATTCACCCTAGCCCTTTTCCGGAGAATGAAATCCAGGGCGAAATGCACCCCCGAGACCCTGGTCGGGGCCGTTCGTATACTCCGAACCAGGAGGTGCCCCGCTGTCTTCAGAACCCAGGTCACGCGTCCACGGCATCGCCATCCGCGCCAACCCGACCGTCGATGCGCCGGAGGCCATCCGTCGCGCCATAGAGGAGCGCATCGCCTCCGGCGAGTTCGAACCGGGTGACCGCCTCGGGCTGAAGTCCGACCTGTTGAAGGAGTACGGGGTGTCGGCCCCGACACTCGACACGGCCCTGAAGCTTCTCGTCAACGATGGTCTGATCGTGATGCGCCGCGGGCCCAACGGCGGGGTCTTCGTGGCCCGCTCCCGGCCTGTGCTCCGTCTCGGCTCCAGCCAGTTGTGGGCCCGTGACGCCAGGACGCTGGGAGAGAACATCGAACTGAGAGAGGCGCTGGCCGCATACCTGGGCGTGTCGGCCGCCCGGGCCCCCGACCGTGACCCGGAGCAGGTCGAGGAGCTGCGCCGCTACGCGGAGTTGCTGGACGCGTCGGAGGGGTCGTTCGAGACCCAGCGCAACATCTGGAAGGCCTACCGACTGATGGCCGAGATGTGCGACAGCATCACCCTGCGCACGATCTACCTCGACCTCCTCGACGCCGCCGAGGCATTGATCCTCGACATCGACTTCCCCGAGGAGGGGCAGGAGGCACAGCGGGAGAAGACCCGGATCACCGCCCATGCCAACCTGCTCCGGGCCGTCGCCGACGGTGACGTCGAGTTGGCACGAGAGTGCGGGGAGATCGTCCGGATCGTCTCGCCATACGGTCGTGATCCCGGCCTCTCACCCGCCCGGCCGAACCCGTTGACCTGAGAAGAAGTGCGAGGTACATTCAGCATATTGACTTAGGTCTTTATGCATGAGTGACGGTCACACAGTTGCTGAGCATCTCGTCGGGTACCTGGCGGAGCGTGGAGTTCGTCACATCTTCGGGCTCTGCGGCCACACCAACATCGCCGTCCTGTCGGCCCTCGAGCACTCGCCGATCGAGTTCGTCAACGTCCGACACGAGCAGATCGCCAGCCATGCCGCCGACGGGTACGCCCGGGCCACCGGGAGGGCCGGCGTGGTCCTCTCCCATCTCAGCCCGGGGCTGACCAACGCCGCCACGGGTGTCGCCAACGCCGCCCTCGACTGCATCCCGATGGTGGTGATCGCCGGCGACGTGCCGACCCACTACTTCGGGAAGCACCCACATCAGGAGGTCAACCTCCACGCCGACGGGTCCCAGTACGAGATCTACCGCCCGTTCGTCAAGCGGGCCTGGCGCGTCGACGACCCCAACCTCCTGCCCGAGATAATGGAGCGGGCGTTCACGCTCGCCGAGTCGGGCCAGCCCGGCCCCGTCCTCGTCGACGTCCCGATGGACGTCTTCTCGGCTCCGATCGATCCGGAGTTGTTCCGCCGCCAGCTGGCCAACACCAAGGAGCTCCGTCGGCCCGCCCTCGACGAGGAGACGGCGGCCGAGATCGTCCGTGCCCTCGGCGAGGCCGAACGACCCGTCCTCTACGTCGGCGGCGGCGTGACCCTGGCGCGGGCCAACGATGAGTTGCGGGCGTTCGTGGACCACATGGGCATCCCCGTGGCCCACAGCCTCATGGGCAAGGGGGCACTCCCCGACGACCACCCGCTGGTCCTCGGCATGACCGGGTTCTGGGGCACTGCGCTCACCAACCAGGCGTGCATGGAGGCCGACGTGATGATGGCGATCGGCGCCCGGTTCAAGGAGGCCGACTCCAGCTCGTGGTACCGGGGGTACACCTTCGAGATCCCGCCCACCCGGCTGATCCACATCGACATCGACCCGTCGGAGATCGGGCGCAACTATCCCGTCGAGATTGGCGCGGTGGCCGACGCCAGGGCGGCACTGGCCACGCTGACCCGGGTGGCCCGGCAGATCTACCCCGAGGGCCGATCCGGCGACGAGATGGCCGGGAAGATCGCCCGCACACGCCAGGAGTTCGCCGAGCAGAACCGGCCCATGGCCACCAGCTCCGATTGGCCGATGATGCCGGAGCGGATCCTCGCCGACACCCGGGCCGTGCTCCCCCGCGACGCCTACCTGACCACCGACGTCGGCTGGAACAAGAACGGCGTCGGCCAGCAGTACCCGATCCTCGAGCCCGGCACCTTCATCACCCCCGGCGGCTTCGCCACCATGGGCTTCGGGCCGTCCGCCGCCATCGGAGTCAAGTTCGCCCGCCCCGACCGGACCGTGGTCTCCCTGGTCGGAGATGGCGGTTTCGGCCAGAACCCGGCCTTCCTCGCCACCGCGGTGGAGCACGACCTCGGTCTCGTGTGGGTGGTCATGAACAACAACGCCTTCGGCACGATCGCCGGTCTGCAGAAGGCGCACTACGACACCACCTACGGCACCACCTTCCCCGGTCAGATCGGCGACTCCATGCCCGACTACGCCGCCATCGCCGAGGCCTACGGGGCCGTGGGCATGAAGGTCCGGGCCGCCGACGAGTTCCGGGGCGCTCTGGAGAAGGCACTGGAGATTAATCGCCCCGTGGTCATCGACGTCCCGATGCGGAACAACCCGACGCCGACGACCGGGCACTGGAACATCCTCGACATCTACTCCCCCGAAGGGGGCAAGGGACACGTGGCAACGGACTGAGCAATGGCGAGAGAGATCACCCCCGAAGAGAGACAGATGGTCGACGAGATGGTGGCCAGGGCCCGTGCGGCCATGGACGCCATCGCCGACTACGACCAGGCCACCGTCGACCGTCTCGCCCAGGCCATCGGCTGGGCGGTCGGCAACGAGAAGACCTTCACCCGCCTCGCCCACATGAGCGTCGACGAGAGCGGCATCGGCGATCGCGAGGGCCGACCGAACAAGCGCTTCAAGATCCAGGGCATCCTCCGGGACGTCCTCCGGCAGCCCTCCATGGGCGTCATCGAAGAGGACCCCGTCCGGGGGATCGTCAAGTACGCCAAGCCGGCAGGGGTGATCGCGTCGATCGTCCCGATGACCAACCCGGAGCTCACCCCTCCCGGCACGGCGATCAACGCGATCAAGGCCAAGGACGCGGTCATCTTCTCCCCGCACCCCCGCACCAAGGGAACCACCAACGAAGTAGTGCGGATCATGCGGGAGGTGCTGGAGCGCGAGGGTGCCCCCGCCGACCTGTTCCAGTGCATCGAGCAGCCGAGCATCCCCGTCTCGCAGTATCTGATGGCCTCCTGTGACATGGTCCTGGCCACCGGTGGCAAGGCCATGGTCAAGGCGGCATACAGCTCGGGCAAGCCCGCGTTCGGCGTCGGCGCCGGCAACTCCACGATCGTCATCGACGAGACCGCCGACATCGAAGAGGCGGCCCGCAACACGATGCTCTCCAAGACCTCGGACTTCGGGTCGGGCTGCTCCGCCGATGGAAACGTCCTCGTCGCCTCTTCCATATATGAGGCATTCCGCGACCAACTGATCGCCGAGGGTGGCTATCTCGCCAACGAGGAGGAGAAGGCCCTCCTCGAGCGCGCCATGTGGGACGAGAACGGCAACCGGACCCTGAACACCGTCGCCCAGGCCGCACCCAAGCTGGCCGCAGAGGCCGGCTTCTCGATACCCGACGATCGGAAGTTCATCATCGTCGAGCAGTCCGAGATCGGCCCCGAGCACAGGTTCTCCGGCGAGAAGCTGACGACCCTGCTCGCGCTCTACAGCTGGGACACGTTCGACCAGGCGCTCGACATGGTGCGCGCCATCTTCCGGGTCGGCGGCGCCGGTCACTCCTGTGGCATCTACTCCTTCGACGATGATCGGATCGACGCCCTCGCCCGGGTCGCCCCGGTGAGCCGGATGATGGTCCGCCAGCCACAGTCCAAGGCCAACGGCGGCTCGTTCACCAACGGGATGCCGATGACCTCGAGCCTCGGCTGCGGCATCTGGGGCGGCAACACCACCAACGAGAACATCAGCCTCAAGCACTACCTCAACATCACCTGGGTGAGCCGCCCGATCCCGGAGGATCGCCCGTCCGAGCAGGAGCTGTTCGGCGAGTTCTACGGAACGGAGACACCATGACGAGTGACCGGCCCCTGGAGTTCTCCCTCGCCTATCTGACGGTCATCGGCACACCGCCACTCCGGATGGTCGAGATCGCCTCCGACGCCGGGTACGACTACGTCAGCGTCCGGTTCAACCGGGTCACCGCTGACGAGGCCGAGTTCCCGTATCTCACGGACCCGTCCCTGATCCGTCATTTCAACCGCAAGCTTCGGGAAACCGGCGTACGGGTGCTCGACGCCGAACTGATCCGTCTCGGCCCCGACGACGACCCGGCCGACTTCGAGCGCTTCGTCGAGGTGGCTGCGGCCATCGGCGCCCGTCACCTCATCATCCAGCTGCCCGATCCGAACCGGGCCCGCGCCGCGGAGAAGCTGGCGGCGATCTGCTCGATGGCGGCCCCCTACGGGATGACCGTGGATCTCGAGTTCATCCCCTGGACCGCGACGCCGGACCTCGACGCCGCCGCCGACATCGTCGGACGGGTGTCCCACCCCGCGGCGGGAATCCTCGTCGACACCCTGCACTTCGAGCGCTCCGGCTCGTCCCTCTCCCAGCTCCACCAGCTCTCGCCGAAGCTCTTTCACTTCGTCCAGTTGTGTGACGCGCCCCGTGAAGCCCCTCGCGACGACGAGGGGCTCATTCGTGCGGCACGCACGGCGCGCACGATCCCCGGCCAGGGCGGGCTCGATCTGCGCCCGGTCGTCGAAGCCCTGCCCCGTGTCCCGTACTCACTCGAGGTCCCCAACGAGGTGACCCGCAAGGACATCGGGACCTGCGAGTTCGCCAAGCGCCTCCTGGTCGCCACCAAGGAGTTCCTCGCCCTCAGCGAGGAGCGCATCTCGGTCCTGAACTGACCCCCCACCCGCATTTGTGCGGCCTGACCTCCCTTGACCCTGGCTCGCCCTGTTCTGTAATCTGGAACCGATGTCCAATAATGCGGAACGCAATCAGGGCGGTCCGTTGTCGGATGTCCGGGTTCTCGAGCTCGGGACCCTGATCGCAGGCCCGTTCGCCGGTCGCATCCTGGCCGACTTCGGGGCCGAGGTGATCAAGATCGAGCACCCGGAGCGCGGCGACCCCCTTCGCACCTGGGGGATGACCTGGAACGGTCGGGACTCCCTGTGGCATCTCGTCCAGTCCCGTGGCAAGCGCTCGGTGGCGGCCAACCTCGATGACGAGCACGATCGTGACCTCGTCCGCCGGCTGGCGCTGGAGAGCGACGTATTGATCGAGAACTTCCGCCCCGGCCGTCTCGAGGCATGGGGCCTCGACCCCGACGACTTGATGGATCTCAACCCCGCGCTGATCGTCGTCCGCATCTCCGGGTACGGGCAGACCGGCCCGATGCGCGATCAGCCCGCGTTCGGCACCATCGCCGAGGCCGCCGGCGGCTTCCGCTACATCACCGGCGACCCGGATCGGCCTCCGAGCCGGGTCGGTCTGAGCATCGGCGACTCCCTCGCCGCACTCCATGCCGTGATCGGCGCCCTGATCGCCCTGCACGAGAGGAACGGCTCCGGTCTCGGCCAGGTGGTGGACGTGTCGCTCTCCGAGTCGGTCTTCGCCATGCTCGAGGGCATCCTCCCCGAGTACTCGTATCACGGCGCCATCCGCGAGCGGACCGGCAACATCGCCCACAACTCGGCCCCGACCAACGCTTACGAGTGCGCCGACGGCGCCCTGGTGTGCATCGCGGCCAACACCACCCGTCTCTTCCGCCAGTTGGCCAGGGTGATCGGACGGGGAGACCTGGCCGACGACCCCCAGCTCGCCACCAACGAGGGGCGGGTGAAGCGAGCCGACGAACTGGACGGTGTCATCTCCGCCTGGACGGAGACGAGGGACTCAGAGGATGTAGTGCTGCTGCTCCGCGAACATCACATACCGGTGAGCCGCATCAACAGTGTCGCCGACATCGTCACCGACCCGCAGTTCCGGGCACGGAAGGCGTTCGTGGAGGTGGAGGATCCGCGGCTCGAGCGGCCCATGCTCGTCCCCGGCGTGATCCCGAAGCTGTCCCGGACGCCCGGCCAGGTGCCCCCGCTCGGCGAGGAACTTGGTGCCTCGACCCGGGAGATCGCAGACCGGATCAGCGACCGCACCGCCCCCGACCACCGACCGGGTTGAACCTCATGGGGTGGGTGGAGACCTATCGAGGACGCGTCGACGCCCGGGACCTGGGGCTGACACTGATCCACGAGCACGTCTTCGTCCGCAACCCCGAGCTGGAGCGGAACCTCCACGACGAGGGGTGGGACGAGGACCGATTCGTCGAGGAGGCAGTTGCGACGCTGGATCGACTCCACGACCTCGGCGTCCGGACGGTCGTGGATCTCACGGTCCCCGGTCTGGGCCGTGATGCCGCGGTCGTTGCCCGGGTCGCGGAGAGGACCCGGGTCAACCTGGTCGCCTCCACCGGTTGGTACACCCCGGCGTCGCTTCCCCTGTTCTTCGCTCTCAACGGGCCGGGCCGGGTGGTCGAAGGCACCGACGCCCTCACGACGATGTTCGTCAGGGACATCACAGAGGGAATCGCGGGCACCGGGGTCCGGGCCGGGATGATCAAGATCGCCACCGACGCCGCTGGGTTCACCGGGGACGTCGTCCGGGTCATGGAGGCAGCCGCGGTGGCCCACCTGGAGACGGGCGTGGCCATCACTACCCACTCGGTCCCGTCCACGCGCAACGGCCTGGAGCAGCAGGAGTTCTTCGTCGAACGCGGGGTAGCCCCCGACCGTCTCGTCATCGGGCATTCGTGCGATACCGACGACCTCGCCTACCTTCGTACGCTGATGGACAACGGATCCACCCTCGGGATGGACCGATTCGGCATGACCCACGTCTTCCCCGACGATCTGCGGCTCGAGACCGTCATCGCCCTCGCCGAGGAGGGCTACGCCGACCGCATGGTCCTGTCCCACGACGCCGCCGTCTACAGCCATGTGACACCGCCGGCATGGCGGGCCGCGCACACGCCCGACTGGCGGATGGATGCCCTCTTCACCACGTTCATCCCCAGGCTCATCGAGGGTGGGGTGAGTCAGAGTGCGATCGATCGGATGCTGATCGACAACCCGAGAAGGCTGCTGGAGGTCGAGGGATGAAGGCTGCGGTGCTGGTCGAGCCGGGTCGCATCGAGATCCGCGAGGTGGCAGATCCCGAGCCCGGGCCGGGTGAGGTCCTGATCTCCGTCGAGGGGGTGGGCATCTGCGGATCCGACCACAGTGTGTTCAGCGGCAAGTGGGCGGCGCCCGAGTACCCGTGGATCATGGGGCACGAGGCGTTCGGCGTCATCGAAGCCGTCGGCGAGGGCGTCTCCGACGCCCGCATCGGCGAGAGGGTCGTCATCGAGCCCAACGTGGCCTGCTTCGAGTGCGAGCAGTGCCGGATGGGGCGAACCTCGGCGTGCACCGGCCGCCAATCGGTCGGGATGAATCGGCCGGGTGCGCTGGCCGAGAGACTGGCGATCTCCGAACGGTTCGCCTGGAAGGCGCCGGACGTCGGTGAGGACGACCTCGTCTGCGTGGAGCCGACGACGGTGGCCATGGCAGGTCTGCGCCGGCTCGGCGACCGGGCCCTCGATCGGCGCGTCCTCGTCGTCGGCGTCGGGGCGCTGGGCCTGATGGTCGTCATGGCCCTCAAGGAGCACGGCAGCGATGTGGCCGCACTCGACATCAACGCAGAGCGGCTCGCGATGGCCCAGGAACTCGGAGCCGGCCCGGTCTTCGAAGACGAGCGGTTCGACACCGTCATCGACACGGTGGGCTCCCCCGGGTCGGTCACCGAGGGCTTCGAGCACCTCGCCGTGGGCGGGACCCTGATGTTCCTCGGCCTCGACAACCGTCCCATGCCTCTCGACGCCCAATCTGTCGTCCGGCGACAGGCGAAGATCACGGGCTCGCTCACCTATGACCACCCGGGCGATTTCGAGCATGCCCTGGAGCTGATCGGCGAAGGTCTCAACCCGGGCCGCGTCGTCACCGATCGCCACTCGCTGGGAGAGGCGCAGCGCGCCTTCGAGAGGGTTGGATCGGCCCGGGGGAAGACGTGGATCCGCGTACGAGAAGGCTGATCCCGGTCGCATCCTCGCGTTCCACATGGTAGGTTACGTGTCCAGCTATGTGGGATCCTCTGGACCCCGCTAGTCCGAACGCAAAGGAGAGACATGAGCAAGCGATCTCGAGTCTTCGCCCTGATGCTTGCGATGGTCATGGTGCTGGCGGCCTGCGGTAACGGCAGCGAAACCACCACCACGACCTCCGGCGGCGGCGGGGACACGACGACGACAGCTCCCTCCGACACCACCACCACGGAAGCGGCGCCGACCGAAGAAGAGGTCGAGCTCGTCCTGGCGCACAGCTACCAGGACAACCAGCCCCAGGTCCGCTGCGGCGCTTTCGTGATCAAGGAGGTGGCTGAGGGGGAGAACGTCGGCCTGACGATCGAGATCTTCGGCGCGTCGACCCTCGGTGGCGACGCAGCCCGGATCGAGTCGGTCATCTCGGGTGACATCGACATCGACATCCAGGGTGCTTCCGCCCTGGCGTCGGTCTATGCGCCGATGACCGTGGTCGACGGCGCTTTCGTCTTCGACGACAGCGAGCACCTGTACAACTACTTCAGCAGCGACGCCTCCAAGGCTCTGAAGGACGGCTTCTACGAGGCCACCGGCGTGCGGATCCTCGGTGCCTGGAACACCGGCGCCCGCCAGTTCACGGCCAACAAGCCGATCCGCGAGCCCGCGGACCTGGAGGGTCTCCGCATGCGGTTCCCGCCGTCGCCGACGTTCCTCCTGAACGCGGCCGCGATGGGCGCCAACGCCGTCGAGGTGGCCTACGAGGAGCTCTACCTGGCTCTTCAGCAGGGCACAGTGGACGGGCAGGAGAACCCGCTGGTCAACATCTACGCCATCAACCTGGCCGAGGTGCAGGACTACATCAGCCTGTCCTCCCACCAGCTCAGCTCGAACCTGGTGATCATGGGCCAGAAGTGGGACCAGCTGAGCCCGGCTCAGCAGGCCGCCATCCAGAAGGGCGTCGATGAGGCGATGATCCGGGAGCCCGAGTGCGCCGCCGAGGACGAGGAGAGCATCCTCCAGGAGTGGCGGGACAACGGCGCCATCGAGATCATCGACGACGTCAACCGTGAGGCCTTCCGCGAGAAGGTCGAGCCCTACCTCAGGGAGAACTTCACCGACGAGCAGATCGAGGTCCTCGAGGCCATCCGCTCTGCAGCCGAGTGATCAGATGAGAGGAATGGTGCCCGGGGGTCGAACCCGGGCACCAGCCTCATTCGTATCCTGAACGCCGGCCCGGCCGGCTCGAAAGGAGACCTACCTCGCCATGAATCAGGGCGGACCGACCAACGACGGGGCGAACGAGGAGCTCTACTCCCCCAGCGCCGAGCTCCATGCCCTCGAAGAAGACATAGACATCCCCGAAGAGCCACCCTTGCTCCCCCGGCGCGAGCCACTCAGGAGCATCTTCAAGGGCATCGCGCTGGTCGAGCAGGTGCTCGGTGCGGTCCTCCTCTTCGTGCTCCTCGGGCTGACCATCGCCCTGGTCCTGCAGCGCTACTTCAAGATGGGATGGCCCGGAACCGGTGAGCTCGCCCGCTTCATGATGGTGTGGGGGACGTTCCTCGTCGCCGGCTACCTCGTCGCCTATCCCCCCGGCCACATCACCATCGCCGTCGTCGACTATTTCATCAAGGGTCGTTGGCTCGGCGCCTTCAAGCTCTTCGCCGACCTCGTCATCCTCGGTGCCAGCCTGGTGGTCCTCTACGGCGGTTACCAACTCCTGGCCAACGACATCGGCCAGACCACGCCGGCCGCCGGCCTGCCCCTCTATTGGGTGAACATGATCCCGGTCATCGGGTTCGCACTCGTCGCCATCCGCGCCCTGCTCGGGATCATCGTCCGCGACGTGCCCGCGCTTCTCGGCCGGGAGGTGCAGGGATGAGCGTCTGGCTACTGGTCGCCCTCATCATCCTCCTGTTCCTGATCAGGGTCCCGATGGCATTCGCCATCCTGGGCCCGTCACTCCTCTACTTCCTGCTCGAGGACCACACGCTCCACCTGGCGATGCGGACGATCATGGCGGGGGTCAACAGCTGGCCCCTCCTGGCCGTCCCCTTGTTCATCCTGGTGGGGATCGTCGCCAGCCGGTCGGAGATCGCCGATCGTCTCTACGACGCCGCAGTCCTGTTGTTGGGGCCCCTGCGCGCCGGCCTGGCGTACGTGAACATCGTCGTGAGCGTGGTCTTCTCGTGGATGAGCGGCGCCGCCCTCGCCGACGCCGCCAGCATCGGCGCCATCGAGGTCGATCACATGCGGAAGAAGGGCTACCCGGCCGAGTTCTCGGTCGGCCTGAGCGGAGTGTCCGCCCTGATCAGCCCGATCATGCCCCCGAGCATCCCGGCGGTCATCTACGGATCGGTCGCCGCGGTCTCCATCGGCGCCCTCTTCGCCGCCGCGGTCCTGCCGGCCTTGATCATGTCGGTGGCGATGATCGTCATGGTCTGGTGGTGGTCCCGCAAGAACCCCGGCTTCGAAGGCGAGCCGTACAACTGGCCCGTGGTGCGTCGTGCGGTCTGGCGGGCTCTCCCCGCCATGGGCGCCCCGGTTCTCATCCTCGGAGGAATCCTCAGCGGTTGGTTCACACCTACGGAGGCGGCCGCGGTGGGCGCCGTCTACATGCTGGCCATCGCTCTCTCCTACCGGAGTCTGAAGCTCAAGGACATCGCTCTGATCTTCAGGGACACGGCGGCGATCTCGGGTCAGATCATGCTGATCATCGGCGCCTCCGCCTTGCTCAGCTGGATCCTCTCCAGGGAGCGGGTGCCCGAGATGTTCGCCAACGCCATCCTCGAGTTCACCGACGACAAATGGGTGTTCCTCCTCCTCGTCAACGTGATGCTGATCGTCCTCGGGATGGTCCTCGAGCCCAGTTCGGCGATCATCATCCTGGTGCCGATCCTCCTGCCGGTGGCGATCGAGTTCGGTGTCGACCCGGTCCACTTCGGATCCCTGATCGTGTTCAACCTCATGCTCGCCCTGCTCACGCCGCCGATGGGTGGCGTCGTGTTCGTGCTCAGCTCGGTGACCCGGATCCCGATCGAACGGGTCTTCCGCGGCGTTGCCTACTTCCTGCCGGCGATGGTCCTCGTGCTGCTCCTGATCACCTACGTGCCCGCGGTCACGACCTGGCTACCGGGTCTGTTCAACCTCGGCAGCGGGAGCCCGTGACATGTCCGTCCTGCAGAAGGCAAGCGACCTGATCGACTGCCTCGGCAGGGCAGGCGAGCCAATGACGCTCGGTCAGGTCCGGGACGCCCTGGACATGCCGAAGTCGTCCACCCACCGCCTGCTCAGCGAGCTGGCCGGTCTCGGCATAGTCCGCCGCACCCAGGACGGTCTGTACGCCCTGGGCCCCCGTCTCCTCTACTGGGGTGAGGCCGCCTCCAACGGCTACGACCTGAGGCGGATCGCCGAGCAGCCGATGCGACGCCTGCGTGACGAGCTCGACGAGAGCGTCCACCTGTACGTCAGGGAGCGGGACGTCCGCATCTGCATCGCCGCGGCCGAAGGCCGCCAGGTGCTCAGACCATTCGTCGAACTGGGTCGGCCCCTGCCGCTGCGCGTCGGCGCCGCCGGGAAGCTGCTCCTGGCCTTTGCCGACGAGAAGACCCGGCAACTAGAGATCGAGCGAGCCGCCGGGGAGGCGGCGGGGTCGCACAAGCCGATCGACGCAGAACAGTTGGAGAAGATCCGCACCGAGCGCTGGGCGACCTCCGTCGGGGAGCGCGAGCCGGGCGTGTCCGCCGCCGCCACCACCGTGTTCGACGGGCGGGGCCGGGTCGTGGCCGCCCTGTGCATCTCGGCCCCCACCGTGAGACTCCCGGAGGAGCGGTTCGCCGATCTCCGGCCGGCGCTGGAGACCTGCGCCGCCGAGATCTCGTCGCTGCTCGGCCGCAACACCGGGGAGTACGCATGACAGACCAGTCCAGACCGACACACCAGGGCAACCCCGCCGGCCAGTCGCACAAGGCAGAGCCGTGGCACTCGGCGATCACCATGACCACCGACCACCAGGTGATCGTGCGCGGCGTGCCACTCGACGAGGCCATCGGGCGGGAGTCCTTTCCCGCGATGCTCCTCCTGATGTGGCGTGGCGAGCCGGCCACGCCGGAGGAGGCCGACCTGCTCGCCGCCTGCATGGTGGCGTCGATCGACCACGGGCCCGTCTCGCCGTCGGCCATGGTCACCCGCACCATCGCCGCCACCCGGGCCGCACCGATGAGCGGCCTTGCGGGTGGCATCCTCGCCTTCGGCGAGCACCACGGCGCAGTGGTGACGCGAGCGATGCAGATCATCGCCAGCGCACCTGCGGACGGTGACCTCGACCTCTGGGCGGAGGAGGTGTTCGAAGCGGAGCGCAGGGCCGGCAGACGCATCCCGGGAGTTGGTCATCGCTGGCACGACAAGGACCTGCGCGCCGAGAGGCTGCTGGAGCTCGCCGGCCCGCTCGCCGAGGAGCACCACCCGAGGGCGGTACGAGCGCTGGCGGGGCGTGTGGCGAAGCACACCGGCAACCCGACGCCGGTGAACGTCGACGGCGCGCTGGCAGTGGCGCTCACCGCGCTCCGGCTCGACCCGGCCTACGGAGACTTCCTCTTCGCGGTCACCAGGAGCTACGGGCTGGCCGCGCACTACGTCGAGGAGACGAAGCGGGGCCGGCCGATGCGGACCATCGACCCGACGGCGGCCCACTACGACGGGCCGCTGCCCGAGTAGTAATCCTGACTGCCCCCTACCCCCGGCTCCGCTTCGCTGCGCCGGCGGTACCTTCCCCCGGCCTCCGGCCGGGGGACTGATCCTGACTGCCCCCCTACCCCCGGCCTCCGGCCGGGGGACTCATCCGGTTCAGCTCAGCTCCGAGACGACGCTCTCCACCAGCGACTCGGTGATCAGATCGACACCGTCGGAGAGGGCGTGCTGGAGACACCGGTGGGTGACCCGGAGCACGTCGCGCAGGGTGCGACCCGACTCGTAGAGCTTGGCGAGTTGGTCGATGCCGGCGGCGTCGATGACGTCTTCGATAGGCGCGTCGACACCGGCCACCACGAGACGGTCGCGCAGGATCGCCTCGATCCCGGCCCGGGCGTCGATCAGCCTGGGGATGCGCACCTCCCCGGTGAGCCAGTTGGTCGCCTCCCGATAGCCCGCCAGGTCGAGATAGTGCTCGTGGACGGCGATCACCAGACCGGCGTTCACCTCTTTGGCCAGCATCCGCACGGTTCGCATGAAGAACCGGTTGGCGACGTCGGTGCGATCGAGACCGGGTATGCGCAGCCACGTGTCGGAGTCGTCGAACACCAACACCGGGAAGAGCCCGTGATACTCGAACAGCCCCACCAGCCGCTTCAGATGCTCCAGGGCGTCCGTGCTCGACCCCCGGCTCTCATAGGACGAGCCCACCGCCTGGACCTGGGCCGCGAACTCGGCGTCGGCGAGCCACAGCGGCAGGGAGATCCGGAAGGAGCGGACCCTCCCCGAGCCGGCTCTCCGGGACACCTCGGCGATGCTGCGAGCGAAGTCGTCCTTCTCGGCGGGGCTGAACAACTCCGGGCTGGCCCAACGGGTGACGTAGCGGACCAGGTGCCGGGCCATGGCCCCGGGCTCGGTGACCGTCTCATCCGTCTCCGCGGCGATCGGCACACGCAGCGGCACGATGTGCTCGGGCAGGTCCTGGGCGAACGGGCCCAGCACGGCCGACACCAGGCTCGACTTGCCGGCACCACTCGACCCGATGACGGCGACCCGGCCCTCATTGGCGATCTGATGGGTGAAGAACGCCTCGGTGGAGTCGTCGCCGTTGAGCTCGTCGAAGGGGACATGGAAGAAGGCGAGCTCCTCGAAACGCCGGGTCGCGTCGAGTGCCCGCGACTTCTCGACCTCGACCAGCGCCCGGTGGCTCACTGCTGCTCCCGGGGATCGGTGGGCCGGTAGACCTTCTGTCGTCCCCCGGCGGGCCCTCTGACATAAGAAGCGGTGACGAAGCCGGCATCCTCCAGCTCGCGGAAGACCTGGACAGCACGCGAACGCGTCCAGCCCAGTCTCTGGAGAAGCCTCTCATCGGAGGCACTGGCCGGTCCCAAGGACTCCAATTCGCTCATCAGCATGGTCGCTGGGCGCCCCAACTTGGCGATCTCCACCTGCCGACGCGCCATGGCCTCCTGCTGCTCGGCCGGAGAGGTGCCCGTTTCCCGGGCCGCCCGGGCCAGGGCCAGGAGCCGGCGCGGGTTGCCCTCGTCGATCTGCCGGGCGATCTCCGCACCCTCTTCTCCCAGCCTCGCCACGAGCAACTCCCGCTGCTCATCGGCGGTGAGCCCGTCGAGCGGCACCACCGACTCGAAGAAGGCGTCCGCCGGCGGGGTGCGCAGCACGACCGAGTCGTCCGGCGTCGTCGCCACCACCCAGGTCAGCGGGACCTGCCACACCTCGTCACGCAACCGACCGAAGATCGTGGCGGCGATGTCGGGAGCGAGCTCGTCGACCAGCACGACCCGTCGTTCATCCTCCACGGCTTCACGAAGCGACGCGACGAGGGCCGGCAACTCCAGCAGATCGCCCGTCCCGGCACCGGCCGGCGGGAGTCCGAGCCGGGCCCGGGTCAGGTCCAGGAAGTCCCGAGGGGTGTCGGCGAGCCTGCCCTCGACGAAGACGGGTGCCCTGGCCGGGTCCTGCTGGCGCATTGTGTAAACGAGCTGGCGGAGCAGTGTGGTCTTGCCCGAGCCCCGCTCCCCGACGACGAGGGTGTTGACCCCGGCGCGGACCAAGCTGACGAGCCGGTCCAGTTCCTCGTCACGGCCGGCGAACAGCCGATGGTCGGGCTCGGTGTCGAGCAGGGGGCGTCCACTCAGGGTCATGTCTCACACAGTTTACAGTTAGAACTGTTAAAGACAAGACCCGTTCGGCTCGGGCCCTACCCCGCCGTGACCGCGCCCTCGCTGGCCGAGCCGACCAGTGCCGCGTACTTGGCCAGGGCACCCGTCTTGTAGCGGGGCTCCTTGGGACTCCAGTGAGCACGGCGGCGCTCGATCTCTGCCGGGTCGACGTCGAGCTCGATGCTCCGGGCCGAGATGTCCACCCGGATGGTGTCACCATCCTCGACCAGGCCGATGAGACCGCCAACTTCCGACTCGGGGGCGACGTGGCCGATGCACATCCCGGTCGTCCCTCCGGAGAAGCGCCCGTCGGTGATGAGCAGCACGTCCTTGCCGAGACCCGCTCCCTTGATGGCGCCGGTGATCTGGAGCATCTCCCTCATCCCGGGACCACCCTTCGGGCCCTCGGTGCGGATGACGACCACGTCACCGGGCTGGATCTGGTGGTTGAAGAGAGCGGCGAGAGCGCCCTGCTCCCCGTCGAACACGCGGGCCGGGCCGACGAACCGGTCCAACTCGATGCCGGCGACCTTGACCACGCATCCCTCGGTGGCGAGGTTCCCCCGCAGGATGGCGATGCCGCCCTCGGTGGCCAGTGGCTGCGACACGGGGGCGATCACGTCCTGGTCGGCCGGGAAGGTCACACCCTCCAGGTTCTCCGCCATGGTCCTGCCGGTGACGGTGAGCACGTCACCGTCGACCAGCCCCTCGTCGAGGAGCGCCCTGAGCACCACCGGCACACCGCCCACCCGGTCGAGATCGACCATGTGGTACCGGCCGAACGGTTTCATGTCCCCGAGATGGGGCGTGCGACGGGAGATGCGATCGAAGTCGTCCAGGGTGAGCGGCACACCCATCTCCCTGGCGATGGCGAGCAGATGGAGCACGGCATTGGTCGAGCCGCCCAGCGCCATCACGGTGGTTATGGCGTTCTCGAAAGCTGGCCGGGTGAGGATGTCCCGGGGACGGATCCCGTCGGCGAGCAGACGCATCACGGCCTCGCCCGACCGCCGGGCGTATTCCCGCAGACGAGGGTCGACGGCCGGCACCGACGCAGACCCCGGGAGGGACAGGCCGATGGCCTCACCCACCGAAGCCATCGTGTTGGCTGTGAACATCCCGGCACACGACCCTGCACCGGGACAGGCCGCGGCCTCGATGGCGTTCAACTCCTCGAGGGTGATGCGGCCCTCGGACTGGGCGCCGATGCCCTCGAAGACGTCGACGATGGAGATGTCCCGCCCCTTGTACCGGCCGGGGAGGGATGACCCGCCGTAGAGGAAGACGGTCGGCAGGTCGAGACGGGCCGCCGCCATCAGCATGCCGGGCAGCGACTTGTCGCACCCGGCGATGGCCACGAGGGCGTCGAAGCGCTCGGCGTGCATCACCAGTTCCACGGAGTCGGCGATCACCTCGCGGGACACCAGCGAGGCACGCATGCCTTCGTGGCCCATCGAGATCCCGTCGCTCACGGCAATGGTGGTGAACACGAGGCCCACGCCGTTGGCCGCGGCGACACCCGCCTTGGCGTGCTCGGAGAGCTCCGGTCCCGTGAGGTTGCAGGGGGTCACCTCGTTGCCCGCGGAGACCACTCCTACCTGGGGCTTTGCGAAATCGTCGCCGGTCAGGCCGACGGCGCGGAGCATCGCCCTGGCGCCTGCCTTGGCCGCCCCTTCGGTCACCTCATGGGAGCGCAGCTTGTTGCTCATGCGGCACGATCCTAAGACCGCGGTTTGGCAGCTTCGTCCGAACGGCACACAATCATCGAATGGCGACGATCTACTACGACAACGACACCGACCTCGAAGTCATCCGTGGCCGGAAGGTGGCGATCATCGGCTACGGCAGCCAGGGGCATGCCCACGCCCTCAACCTCGAGGAGTCGGGTGTCGACGTGGTGGTCGGTCTACGCGAGGGATCGTCGAGCCGTCAGGACGCGCAGGGTGCGGGGCTCCGGGTCCTGAGCCCGGCCGAGGCAGCCGAGTGGGCCGACGTGATCATGATGCTCGTCCCCGATCAGGTCGCCGCCGACATCTACGCCGAGTCGATCGAGCCACACCTCGCCAAGGGCGACGCCCTCTTCTTCGCCCACGGCTTCAACATCCACTTCGGCTTCATCGAGCCACCCGCCGACGTCGACGTCGCCATGGTGGCCCCGAAGGGCCCGGGGCATCTGGTGCGACGCACCTTCACCGAAGGCTCCGGGGTCCCGTGTCTCGTCGCCGTCCACCAGGATGCCTCCGGATCGGTCAAGGACCTTGCGCTCTCCTACGCGGCTGGGATCGGCGGCACCCGGGCCGGGGTCCTCGAGACCACCTTCAGGGAGGAGACCGAGACCGACCTGTTCGGTGAGCAGGTCATCCTCTGCGGCGGTGTCGCCGAGCTGATCAAGGCCTCGTTCGAGACCCTCGTCGAAGCGGGCTATCAGCCCGAGTCGGCGTACTTCGAGACGCTCCACGAGCTCAAGCTCATCGTCGACCTTCTCTACGAGGGCGGTCTTTCGTGGATGCGGTACTCGGTGTCCGACACCGCTGAGTACGGGGACTACACCCGGGGCAGCCGGATCGTCACCGACGAGACCCGCCAGGCGATGAAGCAGGTCCTCGGCGAGATCCAGTCGGGTGCCTTCGCCAACGAGTGGATGGCCCAGGCCCGCGAGGGGGCGCCGTTCCTCCACGAGCAGCGTGCCGCCAACCGGGCCCATCAGATCGAGCAGGTGGGTGCCGAGCTGCGCAAGCTGATGCCGTTCATGCAGCCAAAGACGGCCCCCTGAACAGCCAAGAGCGAACGGATCTCTCCCCCGTGGAGCGGTAGCGGAACGGGGGAGTACCCCGAAGGGGGGAGGGGGCGCGGAGCGAACGGATCTCTCCCCCGTGGAGCGGTAGCGAAACGGGGGGACTACCCCGAAGAGGCGCGAGCGAACGGATCTCTCCCCCGTGGAGCGGTAGCGAAACGGGGGAGTACCCCGAAGGGGGGAGGGGGCGCGAGCGAAGCGAGCAAGGATCGCCATCTCGCCGCGGACCTACCGAACTCCGACCGAAAGGTCCCGTCCCCCAAACGCCTTCTGCAGCTCAACTCTTGACGCGTCCACCAAACGCGGTCATACTGCCCCACCACAGATGAACAGGAACCACCTGCGCGCCCAGCTCGTACTTCTAATTCCGGATTAGCGCCGCCGGTTCCAAACCCGCGTGCGCTCTCGACCCTCCACACGGAGGGTTTTTTGATTCCCAAATGAGAAACAATCACTTCACAGGCTCACATTCACTGCTCCGGTCCCTCGAGCACGAGGGCGTGGAGGTCGTCTTCGGCGTGCCCGGCGGCGCCATCCTCCCGGCGTACGACCCGCTGCTCGACAGCCCCATCCGTCATGTGCTCGCCCGTCACGAACAGGGCGCCGGCCACATGGCAGAGGGCTACGCCATGGCCACCGGCAGGGTCGGCGTCGTGTTCGCCACCTCGGGTCCCGGCGCCACCAACCTGATCACCCCCCTCCAGAACGCCAAGATGGACTCCACTCCGCTGGTGGCCATCACCGGCCAGGTCGGCACCTCCGCCATCGGAAGCGACGCCTTCCAGGAGGCCCACACCACCGGCCTGGCGATGCACTGCACCAAGCACTCCTATCTGGTCACCTCCGCCGACGAGATCCCGGACATCATCCACGAGGCGTTCCACCTGGCGTCGACGGGCAGGCCCGGCCCGGTCCTGGTCGACTTCCCCAAGGACGTCCTCAACGCCGTCACCGAGTGGCGCACCCCCACGCTGAGCGGTCTGCCCGGCTACAAGCCGACGCGTGAAGGCCACCCCCGTCAGGTGAAGGCGGCCGTCGAGATGATCGAGGCGTCCTCGCGTCCCGTCCTCTACGTGGGCGGCGGTGTCATCAGGGCCGGGGCCACGCCGGAACTGGTCGCCTTGGCCGAGGCCGCCAACGTCCCGGTGGTGACGACCCTGATGGGCCGGGGGGCGTTCCCCGACAGCCACCGCCTGGCGCTGGGGATGCCCGGCATGCACGGCGTGTACGCGGCCACCACCGCCATGCAGAAGGCGGACCTGCTCATCGCCATCGGCGTCCGGTTCGACGACCGGGTCACCGGTGACGTGGCGAGCTTCGCCCCGGGGGCCAAGGTGATCCATGTCGACGTCGACCCGGCGGAGATCGGCAAGGTGCGCCGTGCGGACATCCCCATCGTCGGCGACGCCCGGTCCGTCCTCACGGCGATGGTCGAGCGGGTCACCGAGCGTCGCGTCGAGAGCCCCGCGCCCGAGCGGGCCGATTGGTTCGCACAGCTGCGGGACTGGCAGGAGACCCATCCCCTCTCCTACACCCAGGACCCCGACGGCCCGATCAAGGCTCAGTACTTCATCGAGCGGCTCCACGCCATCACCGGCGGCGACGCGGTCGTCACGTCCGGCGTCGGCCAGCATCAGATGTGGGCGTCTCACTTCTGGCAGTTCGAGAAGCCCCTGTCGTGGATCAACTCCGGTGGCCTGGGCACGATGGGTTTCGCCGTCCCCGCCGCGGTCGGCGCCAAGATCGCCCGTCCCGACGAGGTCGTGTTCGCCATCGACGGTGACGGCTGTTTCCAGATGACGGCTCAGGAGTTGATCACCGCCACCACCGAGAACATCCCGATCAAGGTCGCCGTGCTCAACAACGGCGCCTACGGGATGGTCCAGCAATGGCAGAAGCTGTTCTACGACGGCCGCATCTCGGCGAGCGATCTGGGGACGACCGTCCCCGACTACCCGAAGCTGGCCGAGGCCATGGGCTGCGTCGGCCTGAGGGTGACCCATCCCGACGAGGTGGACATTGCCATCGAGAAGGCACTGTCGATCGAGGACCGCTCGGTCGTCATCGAGGTCGTGATCGACCCCGAGGAGATGGTCTTCCCGATGGTCCCCGCCGGGGGCTCCAACGACCACATCGCCATGGGACCGGAGGACCTGTGACCCATCACACCCTGTCCGTGATCGTCGAGGACAAGCCGGGCGTCCTGGCCCGGGTCTCGGCGATGTGCTCCAACCGGGGCTTCAACATCCACTCCCTGGCCGTGGGCCCCACCCACATGGCGGGACGCTCCCACATCACCATGGTCGTGGACGCTCCCGAGGTGGAGCAGCTCAAGAAGCAGCTCCACAAGCTGGTCAACGTGATCAAGGTCCAGGAGCTGGACACCGGCCGGGCGCTGGAGACCGAGGTGATGATGGTCCGGGTCTCCTGCGAGCCGGCCCAGCGGGGCGAGCTCGGCGGCACCGCAGACCTGTTCGGCGCCCGCATGGTCGACCTGACCTCCAACACCATCGCCTTCGAGATCTCCGGGACGCCGAGGCACCTCGGCGACTTCCTGGACCAGATCCGTCCCTACGGGATCGTGGACCTGGTCAAGTCCGGGCGCATCGCCATGAAGCAACGGTCGGAGAAGCCTCTGACCCTGACCCCAACCGCGAGTCGGACATGATCGTCCCGGCCGCTCTCCTTCGCCTACCCCTGCCGCTACCCGGCGCCATCGCCTAGCCGGGGGCGGCACCACCGCTCGAAAGCCGAACGGACGGCAAGCACTGACACCGAAGGAGAGAACCGAGAATGACTTCCACAGACCGAGTACGAATCTTCGACACCACGCTGAGAGACGGCGAGCAGTCGCCGGGCATCGCCCTGACGCCCGACCAGAAGGTGGCGATCGCCCACCAGCTCGCCCGGCTGGGTGTCGACATCATCGAGGCCGGGTTCCCGGTCTCGTCCCCCGGCGACTTCGAGGCGGTACAGCGCATCTCCCGCGAGGTCGACGGGCCCGTGGTGGCGGCTCTGGCCCGGGCCAACCCTGTGGACATCGACACCGCCTGGGAGGCCATCAAGGACGCCGCCAGCCCGAGGATCCACACCTTCCTGGCCACCTCGCCCATCCACATGGAGCACAAGCTGCAGATGAGCGAGGAGGAGGTGCTCACCGCGGTGAAGTCGAGCGTGGCCCGCGCCCGTGAGTACACCGACGACGTCGAGTACTCCCCCGAGGACGCCACCCGTTCCGACATCGAGTTCGTGATCGCCGTGTGCCAGGCCGCGGTGGACGCCGGTGCGACCACGATCAACATCCCCGACACCGTCGGGTTCGCCACCCCCTGGGACTACGGCCAGATGATCAGCCGCATCGTCAACGAAGTGAAGGGTGACCGCGAGGACGTGTTCATCTCGACCCACTGCCACAACGACCTGGGGCTGGCGGTAGCCAACTCCCTGGCCGGCGTACGAGCCGGGGCCCGGCAGGTGGAAGGCGCCATCAACGGCATCGGCGAGCGTGCCGGGAACGCCTCGGTGGAGGAAGTGGTCATGGCGATCAGGACCCGAACCGAGGCGTTCGGCGTCGATGTCGGCGTCAACACCTCCGAGCTGTTCGCCACCTCGCAGATGGTCTCGGATTACACCGGCTACCCGGTCCAGTACAACAAGGCGGTGGTGGGTCGCAACGCATTCGCCCACGAGTCGGGCATCCACCAGCACGGCGTGCTCCGCAAGCGGGAGACCTACGAGATCATGGACCCGACCGCGGTCGGCTTCTCGAGCAACTCCCTCGTCATCGGCAAGCACTCCGGGCGCGCCGCCTTCAAGCACACGCTGGCGCGGATCGGCGTGGAGCTCTCCGACAGCGACTTCGACCGGGTCTTCAACCGGATGAAGCAGGTCGCCGACCAGAACGGCGCACTGGGTGACGCCCGGATCCGCAGCATCGTCGAAGAGGTCGTGTCCGATTCCCAGGTGATGCAGGCGATCAACCAAGCGTTCTGATGGCGAGATACTCGATCTGCGTGGTCCCCGGAGACGGGACAGGTCCCGAGGTGGTGGCCGAGGCCGTGAAGGTCCTCGACGCCGCCGCGACCCGCTTCGGGTTCGGCTACGAGACCGAGTACCTCGACCTGGGTGGCGAGCGTCACCTCCGCACCGGAGAGACGCTCACGGATGCCGACCTGGCGGTCATGCGGCGATCCGACGCCATCCTCTTCGGCGCCATCGGCCACCCGGAGGTCAAGCCGGGGATCCTGGAACAGGGAGTCCTCCTGCGGATCCGCCGGGAGCTCGACCAGTACATCAATCTGAGACCGGTCAAGCTCTACCCCGGAGTGGCGAGCCCGGTGGCCGATGTGCGTCCGGAGGACGTGGACTTCGTGGTGGTCCGCGAGAACAGCGAGGGGCTCTATGTCGGGTCGGGGAGCTTCTCCGAGAAGGGGACGCCCGACGAGGTCGCCATCCAGGAGTCGGTGAACACCCG
>Ga0209075_1001037_pt1 | contig 26704 bp, 17 predicted proteins | sample Stecom2011_FD_187523 | JGI IMG/M metagenome (GOLD analysis project Ga0209075, IMG submission 187523) | Agricultural soil microbial communities from Utah to study Nitrogen management - Steer compost 2011 (SPAdes) (version 2) | ecosystem: Environmental > Terrestrial > Soil > Agricultural land...
ATTGTTGCCATTTGCCTAATTTTTGAATTAGTACAAATATAATAAACTTGTACGATTTCTGTACGGTTTCTGTACGGTTAATTGATATTAATTGTAATTGATTGAAATAAGAAGAAGCAAAGAACAATCACACAAGCCAACAATAACAAGGGATAAAGTACGTTTATTAATTTCAAAAGGTTTTGTACGATTTCATTAAATGTACACCCGTCCCGAGTACAAAAACCTCAACAGAAATGTTGAGGTTTTTTTGTTTATAGTGTTTTATTATTTCTAATTATCTTTTAAGATTGATTCCTTTTAAATTTAGTTCTTTTACTTTAGCCTACCACTACTATAACATATCAACGATAGGTCATTAGTTATGGAAGAGTAATCATTGATCAAAACGTGAAATTTATACATCATATCCTTCTCATTTTATGAAAAAACACAACAAACTTCATTTAGTTTACCAATTTTATATTAGTTTCGTAATTAAATATTAAAATCAATTATATGAAACTAATTACAAAAGTATTAATGTTATTATTTATAACAACAAGTGTTTATGCACAGAAGCCTAAAGTTACTAAAGGAGATTGGACTGCTTTAGCAGGAATTAAGGAATACAATCTTGTTTTCAATTATGAAGGAATGGAGGTTATAGATTATGATTCTGAAGAAGCATATCTAGAAGAGAAAGTGAAAGGTAAAAATGAAAAAGAAGCAGGATCAGGAGATAAGTACAAAGAAAAATGGTTTACAGCACGTGATGAAAGCTATGCTCCAGACTTTATAAAAGGCTTTAATAAAAAAGCAATGGATTTTGCTTCTGTTGAGATTGATAGTGATGCAGAATACACAATGGAAATCAAAACAACTAAAGTTTATCCAGGATGGTTTGTTGGTATCGCTACACAACCTGTAAAATTATATTTTAGTGTAATAGTTTATAAAAGTGGAAATCCTTCAGACGTAATTTTTACTGCGACTATGGATAAAGTTATGAGTTCTAACTCTACTTTTGTAGCACAATATACAGAGTTTCAAAGAATAAGTAATGCATATTATATAGGAGCTCAATACTTCAAGAAAATGCTAACGAAAAAAGCTAAATAAATACTTAAAAATTAAATTTTAAAGGTCCTAAAGGAAACTTTAGGACTTTTTTTATGTCTAATTTTCACCGATCACCAAAAAAAACAAACTTTTTTTTCCATTACTTGCAATTTAAGAAAGAATATTTGTATTATTGTAACGTCGCAATTCTGCGATAATCTCTATTGTAAATATTACAACCTTTATAGTTATCTCTTATAATATTATTTCATATAAATGAAAAAAGAAGAATTAGCCGGGAAGAAGCTTCCCGAATTACGTGTTATTGCTAAAGCAGTAGGTATAAAAAAAGTTGAATCATTCCGGAAAGGCGAATTAATTGACTTAATCACAAACGGAGAATCAGGCGAAAGCGCAGAGTCGAAAGCAGAAAAAAGCACAGATGATTCAAAATCAGAAACTCCAAAAGAAGTTCAAAAACCAAATCCACGCAAAAGCATAGATAAAGCCGAAGCTACTGAAACAGTAATTGAGGAGAAGCAAAAGGTACAATCTAAAAAAGCAGCATCAAAAGACAATGATCTTTTTTCCTCTTCTACAGAGAGCAGTAAAAAGGTGCAGCCACGTGAAGAATCTACAGATAAAAAGATTGAACATAAAAGAACACCTCGTCATAAAGATCAAGACAACAAAAGTCAAGACAACAAAAACCAAGATAGAAAAGGTTTTGTTAAGGCGGGTGGCGATGATAAAAGAGCGAAGTCTAACGACTCAAAAGGAGAACAGAATAGACCTGCTAAAGGCGATCAACCGAGAGCTCCAAGAAGCGAAAAGCAAAGCAATTCTAATCAGAATGGCAATCAAAACACCAATCAAAATACTCCTCAAAATGTTAATCCAAATCAAAACCGTAAGGTTGATCAACAAAAAGCGAGAGAAAAGAAATATGATCTTTCTGGAATTGTTGCAGCTGAAGGAGTTTTAGAGGTTATGCCTGATGGTTTTGGATTCTTACGTTCATCTGATTACAACTATTTGTCTTCACCAGATGATATTTACGTAAGTCACAGTCAAATTAAATTGTTCGGGTTAAAAACAGGAGATACAGTTTATGGTACTATTCGTCCTCCCAAAGAAGGTGAAAAGTATTTTCCTTTGGTTAAAGTGGACTCAATAAATGGACGTGATCCTGCGTTTATTCGTGACCGTGTTCCTTTTCAATATTTAACTCCATTATTTCCAGATGAGAAATTCAAATTAACAGGTCATCGTGATGAGACAATGTCTACACGAATCATGGATTTATTTGCACCAATTGGAAAAGGTCAACGTGGAATGATTGTAGCACAGCCAAAAACAGGTAAAACTGTTTTATTGAAGGATGTTGCTAATGCAATCGCAGCGAATCACCCAGAGACCTATTTGATTATTTTATTAATTGATGAACGTCCAGAGGAGGTGACAGATATGGCAAGAAGTGTAAATGCTGAAGTAATTGCTTCAACATTTGATGAGCCTGCAGACCAACACGTAAAAGTAGCCAACATGGTTCTTGAAAAAGCCAAAAGAATGGTTGAATGTGGCCATGATGTTTGTATATTATTAGATTCAATTACACGTTTAGCGCGTGCTTACAATACGGTTTCACCAGCATCTGGAAAGGTATTATCTGGTGGTGTTGATGCTAATGCATTACAAAAACCAAAACGTTTCTTCGGTGCGGCACGTAAAATTGAAAACGGAGGTTCACTTTCTATTCTAGCAACTGCATTGACAGATACTGGTTCTAAAATGGATGAAGTAATCTTTGAAGAATTTAAAGGTACAGGGAACATGGAGTTGCAATTGGATAGAAAAATTGCAAACCGTCGTATTTATCCTGCAATTGATATTTTGACTTCAGGAACGCGTCGTGAAGACTTGTTAATGGATAAGGAAACACTTCAACGTGTATGGTTATTGCGTAAAGTAGTTGCTGATATGAATCCTATTGAAGCAATGGAATTCATGAAAAACAACATGAAAAATACAAAGAGCAACGAGGAGTTTCTTGTTTCAATGCATAATACATAGGATATGAGACCAGCAATAAGATTTGCTCTTCTGTTTTCAGGTGCTTGGATAGCTTTAAAGTTAATTCTATTATCGTTAGATCTTTTTCAAGAAGATGTTGTAAAACCAGGTTTAATTAATAACTTATTTCTTTTATTGGCCATCAGTTTAGGACTGTACTTTGAAAAAAAGAAAGAAGGATTTGGAATAGGATCACCTTTGTCTGACATTAAAAGAGCTTTGTCTGCAGGTGCTCCTTATGTGTTGATTGTTTCTGTGTTCATGTATTTTTACTATGATAGGATCAATCCTTCATTTATTGAAAACCGTGTAACTGAAAGAATGGACATCATTTATTCTGAAATGGAAAGTGAAGCATATTTAGATACTTTGCGTGCACATAATTCAGAATTTAGGGTGATGACCAGAGAAGAAATTACCAGAGATATAAAAGCAGATACTGAAAGTGCTTTATCAGCGCAGACATTATTTGTATTCTCTTTACTTGGATTGATGGTTATGGCACTTACTTATTCCATATTTATCACCATTATTTTCAGAAAGATACTTTTAAGAGATTATTATCAAAAACAAGAGTAGGAGTGTAGCTCAATTATTTTCTTGTTTACAATATTATGGGGTTCAGCATTAGCTGAGCCTCATTTTTTTGTATATCTATTCCTCAAATAGCCTCAACTTCTCAGGGAAAACGCTGAAATAGTCAGCTTTTGAAACAAATGTCCAATTGTTAGCATTTTTTGTAGTGATTCCATAGAAGAATGTAGAACTGTCTAGTTCTTTATAATCTTGGATTAAAGTGATTTGAATTTTAGATTGAATCAGGGAATCATTTGACTTTGTACTTTTAATATATCCTTTATTCCAGAATATTATTTCCGATTGACTTCCTTTTCGTTCATGTCTTCGGCTAATTTCTTGAAATTTTTCTTTAAAAGGAATTGGTCCTTTTTGTTTGTAGTGTTTTACGATAATCGGATGTGTATAATCCATGTAAGACAATGCATCACCATCATTTCGAACAATTATCAATTGATTCATATCAGCATTGAGCTGAGTTTCTTGTTGGGTAGTTAAGGTACAAGATGAAAAGGTAATTACACCCATTAAGACAACAAGACGATTTGTAAATTGTAATTTACCCTTTCTCATTATTTAGTTCAAAACAACAATCGCTAGGTTTAATGCTGTAGCAAAGGAAATCCAAAGTAAATATGGAATCAATAAGAAAGCAGATAAGCGATCTAATCTATAAAAATGTCGAATTAGAATAATAACCAATGCTAGAATAATAAAGATAATGACCAAAGCCAATCCAGGCATTTGCAATCCAAAGAAAATGGGAGTCCATGCCAAATTAAAGAGGAAATGAATAAGGAAAATAACGATTCCTCTTTTCGCAAATTTAATAATGATAGGATAACGGCCGATGGCTACAATTTGCCAAATTAAGCCCAAAGATCCTCCCATAAAAATGTATAGCACAGTCCACGCAGGACCAAATAGCCAACCTGGAGGAGTGAAAAACGGTTTGTTAAGGCCGTTATACCATTCTTGATAATCCGACATCGATAAAAGTCCACTAAGCGAACCTAAACCTAATAAGGTAAGTGAACTGATTAAGATTTTCCACCAAAGTCCAGTTTTAAAAGAAGATGTGTTGTGCGGTCCTGAATGTATTTGCATGTGCTTCAATTATATATTTAATTTCTTCAGAATATCCTCCTCCCATACTTACAACTATAGGTAAGTTTAAGTTTTTGGCCATCTGAAGTACTATTTCGTCTCTCTTTTTACATCCTTGAATACTTACGCCAAGTCTCCCAAGTTTGTCTGTCTCTATTATATCGATTCCCGATTGAAAAAACAAGAAATCTGGAGTAAATACCTTGAAAATATCGTCCAAGGACTTTTCTAACAAGTAAATATAGTCAGAATCTTTGATACCATCAGGTAGATTAACATCGAGGTCAGATATTTCTTTTTTTAATGGATAGTTATTTTCCCCATGCATGCTAAAAGTAAAGACTTCCGGAGTATTTCTGAATATTTCTGCGGTTCCATTTCCTTGATGAACATCTAAATCAATGATTAGAATTTTCTTTGCTTTGTTATTGTCCAAAAGCCATTTTGCAGCGATGGCTTGGTCGTTGAGCATACAGAATCCTTCACCTCTGTTGGTAAAAGCATGATGTGTTCCGCCTGCAATGTTCATCGAAACACCATTTTCTATTGCATATTCGGTACATTTCCGAGTTCCTTCTATGATGATTTGCTCACGAAGAATTAACTGTTCATTATGAACAAATCCAGTTTTTCGTTGTGCGCTGCGGTCTAGTTTTAATCCCAACAAATCATTATAATAGGTTTTGTCATGAACGGCTAAAGCCAAGTCTTTGTCAATCTTGTCTGGATTAAAAAAAGCATCCTCATTGATGGTTCCTTCCAGCAATAATTGCTGTGGAAGCAGTTCGTATTTAGCCATAGGGAAACGGTGTCCTTCAGGTAAAGTATGAACATAATGGTGATTAAATGCAATTTTCAACATTGTTTTCTACATTGGGGCGACCATTCTCATTAGCTCTGCTGCTAAGAAGGCACCAAAAGTTCCTATAAAGTAACCAACAACTGCCATTAAAACACCAACTGTTGTTAGCGCTGGATGAAAAGCATTTGCGACAATAGGAGCGGAGGCGGCACCACCAACATTTGCTTGACTACCTACAGCGAGGAAGAAGAATGGAGCTCGAATAATTTTCGCAACAACAATTAATAATACTGCATGAAAAGCCATCCATATTAGTCCAACGAAAATCAATAAAGGTTTATCAAATATTTGTGTGATGTCTACTTTCATTCCGATTGTAGCTACTAGAATATAAAGGAATACAGACCCGATTTTTGATGCTCCGGCACCTTCGTAATTCTTTGCACGCGTAAAACTTAAAATAAATCCATAAATAGTAGAAATTACAACCATCCAGAAGAACTGGCTTGCAAAAGTACTTCCTTTACCATAAGTTTCAAGGAAGAAATCAGATAAGAATGTCCCTAAAAAATGTGCAATAGCAACACCACCAAACACTAAACCTGTAATCACCATAAAATCAGTTAAGGTCGTTTTACGTTCTACAGTTTTTTGGAAATCTTCAACTTTAACAACCAATTCATCAATAGCGCTACTGTCCGCTTTTAACCATTTATCTATTTTCGCTTTTTTACTGATCCCAAATAGAATCACAGCCATCCAAATGTTTGCGACAACGATATCAATTAATATCATTCCCCCAAAAAGTGTCTCTTTATAATTGTAGGTTTCAAGCATTGCGGTTTGGTTAGCTCCTCCACCAATCCAACTTCCAGCAATAGTGGCTAAACCTCTCCATGTTGCTTCATTTCCAACTCCACCAACAGTTTCTGGAGAAATAAAAGTGAAAATCCAAACTGCAAACACACCTCCTAATATAATTCCAATAGTTCCTGTGAAGAACATAATTAAACTCTTCGAACCTAATCCCAGTAGACTTTTTATATCTGCTGAAAGAATGAGAAGTATTAATGAACCAGGCAATAAATAGCGACTGGCCATATAATATAGGTTAGTGGCTTCGGGGTCAATAATATTAAATGAAGTTAAGGCAGCAGGAATCATGTAGCATAAAAACAAAGCGGGAATAACGGTATATAGTCTTTTCCAACTTTTTCTTTCTAATCCTGAGGTAAAGAAAATCAAGGCTAAAATAAGGGTCAAAATTCCAAATACAATTCTATCATCTGTGATTAATGCATTTTTAGGAGCATGTGCTAAGAAACTAATTTTACTTACTCCTTTGTGTCCTTTAAATTCAATAGCTTCTTCGTTAATCGAAGCAATAACTTTAAGGTTAATTATTTCTTCGACACCTGGGTTTTTATAAAAGATGTTTTCAAATGAATTTACATTAAGTGTATCTTCATTAAAAATGATTTTAATTTTATCTGCCTTCTTTAAAATTCTACGGTCATCATCATTAAAAATAAAAACACCATAAGGTGCTTCACTGAATATTTTTTTATCACTTCCAAAATTATGGGCTTGCATTTGGTCTAGCACATCTTGTGGGATTTCTTCTTTAGAGATGACTAGTGAATCCTTGCCGCTGACCATAACATGCTCTTGTCCATATAATGTTGGAAGTATAAAAAGCATACTACAGATCAATAATAAAAGTGATTTTCTCATGAAATTGTGTGTTATTTTATTTGGAGCTCCAAAATAATTAAGAAATCCGAGATAAAGGGGGAATTAGGTGGATAATTTCGTTCAGACTACTTATTTTCTAATGTATAATTGTCTTTTGAAATTTGAGTAGCTCCTAATCTTGCTAGTTTCACCTGTAGTTGATTTATAATTTGTGCATTTTCAGTATTGTCTATTGCGTAAAAATCAACATTTAATGTATTTTCATTTGTTTTCATTTGTTTGTTGAATGGTGCATTTAGAATAGTTTCTAATAAATCTGAATTGAGATCTTTTACATTAATTCTAACCTTCAAACAAATAGCGTTTTCTTCAGCATGGTGAATTGATTCTTTAAGGTTTGAACCTTTTTTGTTTTTTACAAGGTAAGTGCACTTATAAAGTTCAACGGTCTCAAAATCATCAATAAATGGAGGTGCTATTATCGTTTCTGCATATATAAAACTCTTAATGTTTTGCGTGATTGAATCAAAGTAGAATAGATCGCCATTTTCGTTATAGCGGTTAATAAGCTGTGTAGGGTAGGTGTCGTATTTAATTTTAGACACTAAAACCATTTCTGTCTTCTTATTTTCGAAGAAGATTATTTCGTTTTCTAATATAGCTGGAGCATTAGGCTTATTAACAATTTTGTTGCGTTTTGATACGGTAGGATTTTTTAATTCCAATACCTCTTCTCCTTTTTCACTCAACAGTAAATGTGCTTGTTCGATAGAAATACGCTCACCTTGATAATAAGCAGTGACAAAAGCATCTTTAATTCCTAGGTCGATTGCGCTTGATTGTTTTGGTTTGGCCTCAACAAGCGTATTAAACATCCCTGATGAATAACGAATTTGACCATTTGGCAATCTTTTAGTGATGAGTGGAGAAATGTCAAACAATTGTCCAGAACTCACGGGTCTATTATAAACACCAACCTGAACAGTAAAATACAATCCCATTTTAGCTTCAGCAACGTCTGCTTCGGCAGCTCCAGGAGCTTTGTTGTATGCAAATTCGTCTAGCTCTCTTGTGAAAGAAGTCCCTTCGTTTACTGAACCATTTCCTGCAATGAAGATTGCATTTTCAGAAGCTTCAATTGTTGGTACGCATGCTCCAGAATTCATCAATTCTACGGCTCTGTAGACAGGAACTCTTTCACCATCACAATAAGCAACAACAAATGCATCACTGTATCCCATCGACCTAATTTTATCTCTTGCCTCAGCTGCATTTTCTTTATTACCAAAGAAACCAGCTACGTAACGTATGAGTCCTGGTCGAACTACATCTCCAGTTATTGGTGAAAATTCTGTAAAGGTATTGTTAGGAACAGGCTTACTAAATGCACCAATTTGAACACGGAAAACCAATCCTTTTGGAGATTCCAATTCAATTGGAATAGGGTTTTCATCTGAGTAATTGTTTGTTTTTTCATTGGATAATAACAAACCGGTTGCGATCGTAGGTAGAGAAGGAGCCTCTTTTATTGGCGCTACATCTCTAGCAATCATATTTTCAAATTTTGCTTTTTGTTGATCTTTTTCTGCCAGTTTAGTTTGTATAGTTTGTTGCTGCGTTCGTATATTTTCTCTTAATACGATAATTTCACCTGTAGTTTGATTGATTTTTTTCAATAATTTCGCGATAACAACTTTCTCATCGTCTGAAAATTCATCTTTGCCACTTTCAGATGAAGTTATTTGTTTTAACTCATTTTGCTCTGAAATTAATTGTGCTTCTTTGACTTCTAATTCAAATTGAGTTTGAATTAATTCATTATTATTTTTCAATAATTCTTTGTACTCCTCAGATTGCGCAATTCTAACCTCTTCTTCATAAGTTAGATTGTTTACCAAGGCATCTTCAGCAATTCCTTTATTGGCATCCTCTTTTTGATTTTGTTCTATTAAGGAAATTTTAGCCGCATTCTTTAGTTGCTTATTCTCCAACTGCTCTTGAATTTTAGTAAGTACTTCAATGTCTTGCTGGAGTTTAGGTTTGTCCTTTTTACTCGCTTTGGTGATTAGTGAATTGATACCGTTGATTTGATCTTTAATGTCTAATAATTGTATTCCAATTTTTTCTTGTTCAATTTGAAGGTCTTCTTTTGTTATTGTAGCGTTTTCTAGACTGATATTACTGAAATTGTTTTCAGCAATCATTTCATTTACAGCTTTTTCAATTTTCTTTTCTCTTTTCTCATTCTCAATTTCAATGATGGATTCATTTTGCTTATTTTGAGCAGATTTTAAGATGTCCCTTTGTTTTTTCGGATCTTTTTCTTTTTCAGCTTCTTCGATTAAATGTTCAATTTCAATTTTGTTTTGTTGCGCTTGAAGCATCGACGGCGTAAGGTCTTCATTTTCGTCACATACCTTCTTTAGATTTTCGTATAATAGGTTGTTTAAGGTATTGATAGATTTTTCTAGGATTACACTTTCTTTCTCGGCAATCGTATTTTCTATTTCTACAATCTTACTTTGATGGTTTTTATCATCAGCTAAGGTTGAATCTTCTTCAATGGCTATAAATAAAGCGTTTCTATCCTCATAAAGCTTTTTAAACTCATCTTTTTGTTCATTTGATAACTCAATTGAAAACTCTTCTTGAATCTTGTTTACATTTACAACTTTAGACTTTTCTGTCGTTTGAGTAAGGTCTCCAAAATCGAAGCTAACACTTTGTTTTTTGCTGTTTAGATCCTTCAACACCTTGGTTAGAATCCTTATTTCTAAATCATTACTTGTTGATTTTAACGTCCGATCAGTTTGTTTAATTATTTGATCCAAAGCTTTGATTTTAATATCAGCCTCTTCTCTATTTTTCGCCTTGCCATCTATTAAGTCTATTTCTTCCTGAGTAAGTAATACTTCTCGAAGACTTTGTTTGTAGGTTTTATTGAAATTGTATTCTTCGAGGCTTTGAGCTGATTTTAATTCAGAGATAAATGAAATAGTTTTTTCCTTTTCTTCATTGAGAATACTGATTTCTTCTGGAGATTTATTGTCTTTCGAAGCTAAAGCTTCATTCACTCTAGATAGATGTACTTCTTGTGCGTAAAGTAGTTCTTCGTAATTGTTCTCACCTGAATGGAAGCTTGCTAAAAGTGATTGTATTTGATTTTTAAATCCTGGATGGGCATTTTCTAAGACCTCGTCTTTTAATACTATCGGATTTTCTTTATTCAATTCATTCTCTTCTGCAATTTCTTTATTTAAACTATCTATTTCTGATCGAAGTTGATTCTCTAATTGATTGAGGACTTCAATTTTCTGGTCTAAGTCTTTCGTGTTAGTACTGCTTTCTTTTTGATTTATTACCTCAGTTTTAAGTTCTCCAATTGATATTAATGCTTTGTATTTTCTTTTAACGAGATCCTCTTTTGTTTTAGTTCCGCTTTTGACTTCATCCTCTAAGTGCTGAATATCTTCCAAGTACTGAGGGTCTACATCGACCAATACCGTTTCAGCTGTTATTGCTTCAATGTTTTCCTTTATATGGTTTTCCTCAGTTGTTGAGTTTTCAGTACTGTTGGTTGATTCATTCGAATGCTCAGAGCTTATGTTATTTGTATTTTCATTCGCTATTTCTTGATGCTCAAGATTACGCTCTGCTAATCTATTTTCTTCCTCTATAATTTCTTCTAAATTTTGAATTTCACGTTTTAGTTTGTTTTCTAATTGCGTAAGAACTTCTATTTTATGAGCAATTGCTTTCGAATCAGATGCTGTTTCTTTGTTTTGAAGAGCTAATGTTTTGGCCTCTCCAATTGTTATTACAGCTTTATACTTTCTATCGACAAGAACTTGTTTAGATTGTGTACCGTTTTCAACTTCTTCTTCAAGCTGATTGATTTCATTATTATATTCAGGATCTATATCAGCCAAAACATCTTCAGAAGTCAAAGGTTTAACCTCTTCATTTGTCTGATTTTCTTCAGTAGTTGTGTTATTTGATTCTTCTATTGTTTGATTTGTTGGGTCTAAATTAGATGAAGTAGCATTCGGTCCAGTTTCATTACTATTTGTATTGTTTATATTTTCTGCTAGCTCTTCTGAAACTGAAGTCAATGTTTCTTCAGTAATATCTATTTCATTATTCTTTGCAAATTCTTGATTCTCTTTTAAAAGCGAGTTTTGTTGATTAACGAGCGCATTGTATTTTTCTACTATTTGGTTTCCTTCAATAGTATTCTCTGATACTTTTTGTTCAATTATTTGAGCAAATATATCCTTTTGCTCAGCTAATTCTTTACCCTCCTCAAGTTGATTGTCAATGTATTTTAGTTCGTTATTGAGATCAGATAATTGATTTTCTGCTCTGCTTATTTCCAGACCAAGCTCTTCTTTTTTCTTTTTAGAGGCTGCTTCATAACTCTTTTTTAACTCATCAGTCTCCTTTTGTAAAGCGCTTTGTTCTGACAATAATTTTCTTTGACGTGCTTTTAGGTCTTCTTGTGCTTTTAATTGCTCATCAATTTGAGCGAGGTATTCAAAGTGTGCATTTATTTTCGTGTCTTTTAAAAGCTCCTTACTTATGAATTCTTGATGTGTATTCAATAAATCAATGAGTGATTGGTCATCACTTACATCAATATCATTTACTTCTGAGCTAAGTGTTTTGGATTCTTGCAATAATAAATTATTCTTTTTGAAATCATCTTCTAAAAAGCTCAATACAACGCCAGCATTCTCCATTTCAGATTTTACATTTGCTGCTTTATGAAGTTCCCTTTGCGCCAATTGTGCGTACCTTTCAGCACCTTGTGAATTATCACTTATTTTAGCGAGCTGTAGCAAGGAATCTGCTTTAGTGAGCGCTTTTTCAATTTTCTCATTACCATTCATTAAAGTCAGTTGAGACTTTTGAATTAACTCCTCTGTATTGTTTTGTCTAAGTTGTAGGTCAGCATATTTGCTCTTTATGAGATCGTGAATTTCAACATTTGAAAATGCTGATAAGCCAATTTTATCATATACTTTTCTTTGTTCACGAAGCTGATCTAAGGAATCTAAATCAAATTCATTTTTATTCACCTCCATCTTAGCTTTTAGTGCGATCGCTTCAGCAATGATGGCACCTTCATTTTCAAAGCGCTCATCAAATAGATTTTTAAAGAGAATGATTTCAGCTTGGTCTTTTTCAGTTTCTACGATGGCTTGCTTTAAAGGGCGAAACTCCTTTAAGTAAGGTAAATCAATAACTTGTCGATGTTGTTGTTCCTTATCTCCGACTGAAACAATAAATTCATACTTCCCTCCTTTAGGTAAATTGATTAAATAATCTCCTTTCGGAGTTGTTTTAAATTCACCCATTAACTCACCTGAGTTGTTTTTGACTGTAATTGAAATTGCTTTTTCTTCTGGGTTGATAGTAGAGTTAAACTGACCTTTAAGAATTACCATTTGAATAGGAAAGCGTTCAACTCGAACATTGTAGACATGAATTTTGTCACTCTCGCTTTCTCTTTGAGAAGCAAAATAAGCATATCGGTCTAATGAATCTACAATATAAAGGAAGTCGTTGTCAGGCGAAGAAATGGAAATATCCATATTCTCGGGTTTTCCAAATAAGTTTGTTTCAGGATCATAAATACTTCTAAATACATCATATCCTCCCATGCTGTTGTGCCCTTCAGAGGAAAAATACAAGTATTTCCCTGATGGGTGCATATACGGAAAGTCTTCATTGTATGGTGTGTTAACATTCCCAAAAACTGCTTGTTCTAGTGACCACGTACCATCAGGAAGGCGAGTTCTGACGTAAATATCTTTATTGTCATTGTTTTCTCCATAACTTGAATAATAGATCCGATTAGAGTTAGAAGGGAAGTGAATCAATGGTACGTGATTATTTCTTTTGTCTTGCTTGTTTTGAAATTCTTCTGTTACAATGAGTTCTCCTCCGATATCTTGCAAGTCATAAATTCTAAAAAAGCTTTTTTTATCAATTTTTGTTTTTTTCAAAACAACGGTCTCAGAGATGTTTGCAATTAATGATTTTCCATTTTTACACATTTCTATCTGTCTATCGACTTTCAGCTTGGTCAAAGCACGACTTCCTGCTTTTTGCTTATAGATATTAAAATTTTCTATTGCTTTATCAAACTGATAAGTGAGGTGGTAAGCTTTACCTAAATAGTAATAAGCTTCATTTTCAACCTCATTATTATTTTGAACAGAATAATTAAGGTATTTGAATGCTTTTTGTTTTTCATCAGAATTAAACAATAAACAAGTACCGTATCTGTAGTTATAATTTGGATTTCTAGGCTCCAATGAAAGCAGCCTTAAATATAGAGGTGTGGCCTCAATAAACTGTTCACTTTGGAAGTAACTCAATGCTTTTTTTTCAATATCTTCCTTGGTCTCCTGCGCAAATAATTGGAATGAACCAATCAGGAGAAAGAAAAAGGTGATATGTAGTTTAAAACGCATTTAAAATATTCGTTATCAATGGGTTTACATGCTTTTCTTAAAAAGGTTCATTTTATTTTCATTTCCATCCAATATTCGCTTTATATTTTTGTGATGAAGTATTACTACAACAGAAGATAATACGATACTGAAAATTAATAAAGAGGTGTTTTGGTTATTAAAAACGAAAGTAATTAACAGTGGAAAAGCTGCTGATGCAACAATAGCTCCGAGAGATACATATTTAGAAATAATGAATACGATTAAGAACAACAAGATACAAATAAGTGCTGCTTGTGGATGAATTCCTAGAATCACACCTAAAGAAGTAGCAACTCCCTTTCCTCCGTTAAAATTCGCGAAAATCGGAAAGATATGTCCCAATACAACTAAAACTCCACAGACTATTTTAAGGTGAATTAAATGGTCGTCTGTCCATGCGTAAGAGTTAACAAGAAATGGAAGTATTACTGCAAGAGTACCTTTAAGTACATCTACTGATAAAACGACAATTCCTGCTTTTTTCCCTAGAACCCTAAAAGTATTAGTTGCTCCAGCATTTTTACTTCCATGTTCTCTTACATCAATATTGTATTTCATTCTTCCAACCCATACAGCAGTTGGGATGGATCCTAATAAATAAGCAGCTATTCCAAAATATATAAAGTCCATTGTTTTTATCTAATTAAAGACACGTAAAAACTGACTTCTGTAAGCTGAGTTTTTAGTGATATCGTAAATAAATTTCTTAGACTTTTTCCTATCTGCTTTCAAGCTTGTAATCTCTTCATTAAAATCAGCATCACTAGAAAGGATATTCATTACTCCTTCTTTTCTATAGTCATAATCTAAGAAGTAAAGGTATGCTCCTGGAATATCTATCATCAGTCCAAAGCGGTCACCAAAGTTCGCGCGTTGTTCAGCAAAGAATTTAGTAGGTACATATTTCATTACGGGTTCACCATAAATATTTACAATTGCAGCTTGTGCTGTAGATGTTTTTATACCACGTTGTTGCTCTCCTGATTTTGTATAAGAGGTTAATCTTAATCCGGTTAATATAATTGCATTTTGCATTGACTTAGGAACAGATTTAAACTCTTTTTTCAAAGTGTAATCAGACTTGATTTTATCGGCAGTTTTTAAGTCTGTCCATTCAACCAATGCTTGTTCAAGTGTAGTTGAATTAAAATCGGCATCTGGCAAACCTTCAACATTTCTAATCTTCACAGCTATATTTTCAAATTCCTTTTCATTAAAAGGAATTCTCAAGGCTAAAGTAATGTTTAAATCTGTTTGTTCAGTTTCTTGATTGTAGTTCAATACTCCAACTGCTTCCGTTTCTAATTCACCAAAATCCATCCCTAAACTTATTTTTCCATCTCCATTCATCGAACAAGATTCGGTATGAAGAGAAATATAGTTTCCTTTCTCACCTCTATTGATTAGCTTTTCTTTGCTTGAGATTTGGAACTCTTTTGCAGAAGAGTTGAATTGAAGTAGTCCACTTGCTGAGATAACTTCTGGGTCATCCTCGCTTACCACTGCACTTAGGAAGGTAGGATATAAACTAACACTATCTGTATTTGTTGAATTCCTCCATTGAATTCCAACAGTGATTTTGTTTCCTTCAAGATCCTGCATGTTTTTACTAACAGGGATTTGAATGTTTTCAGGATTGATTGAAGTTTCAAATGCCATCCAGTTTCGTTCAAACTTAGCACAATCATGATTTACTTTTGTCGCTCCTTTAAAAACCAAGAAAGGATCAGCTGCTTTTAAATGTGTTTCACCATAAAAGTTAAATTGATCACTTAACTTAAAGCCTTGATCTTGCGCAACTGCACCTTTTGCAATTGTTTGGAAGGAAGTGTCTAATTTAATTTCAGTCAAATGAATTAATTGTTTTTCATTTTCACCAATCCCATATTCATAATCACCTGTAGCTGTATATGCTCTTCTAGCGGTTATCTGTGCGTCTACATTAGAAATTGTATGGTATTTTGTAATGAAGTTGGCAACGATTTTAGCATCTGTAAACTCGTCCATTTTAGCATTCTTTCGAATAACTACTTTGGCACTATCAGGAAATATTCTTGCATCAGCGACTTCAATAAACTCTGTTTCGTAAGCATAAATAGTTCTTTCTTTTAGGTTGAATTTAGCTTTTGGTGATCTAAATTGAAGAGAATCTTGCTTCGGATGAATACTGTAAAAGTTAGGACCAACTAAATCCATAGCTCCTTCTATAGCGAGGTTTTGATCTGATTTTTTCTCTAAAGTCATTTCGTCACTATCCATTAACCAGGTAAACTGATCAATTTTACAGATGTATTGGTTTACAGGGAACTCAACAACTGATTCTCCGTCATTGGATTTAAATACTCCTTTTCTATCCTTGAAGTTCACGTCTCCATTCACATTTTCTGTTTTAAATGCTAACGGGTCTTCTGTTAAGTCGCCTTCTTGTTTGTATTTATTCGTTAACTGGAAGGAGGAGGTATCTGCCTTAACATCCCAGCGCGCAAAATCGAAATTCTCAGAACCCATTTTAGCATCCTTTAATTCCAATATTCCATTTCCTCTCATTCCTTGCGCTTTTAAAACACTAGTACCTCTTAGTTTCGCTTCACCATTGAAGAAAGAAATAAGTTCATTGTTTGATCTTGCTTTAAGTGTTTTTTGTTTCGGTAAAAAAGTAATGAAAGCATCCGGACCATCTGCATCTGGGAATTGAACTCCTGCCTCTTGTGGTTTATTGATAAATGAAGCAACTCCAATTGTAGAGTCAGGTAAGAATGTAAACAATCGTTTAGATGTTGATGATGAATTTAAGAAGTTAATTGTTCCTCCACCTTGAAGACCGCTATTTGAAAGTAATATTTTGTTTTCATAACGTGCTTCTGTACCATAGAATTGGTATCCGCCGGATGGTACATCTTGAGAAAAACCGAGTGAATAATCGGCCATAATTTTAAGTTCATCACGCATTTTTGGGAATATACCCGCTGAAGTTAATTCTCCTGGGAAACGCAATGTCTTTTCATTAAATGTTGCTAAACTATCAACTTTAAACGGATCTATCTCAAAATAGAACCGCTCTTGTTCATATGCTCCCAAGTGTAATTGTTTCTGACTATAGAAAACTTTTGTTTTTTCTTTTGAAAGGAGGATAGGGTAATGGTCAAATCCTTTTTTTAATCCTGATCTATTCTTAACATCATCAACTAGTAACTCTCCTTTGACACCAGAAATAACAGATTGTGAGGGAATAGGTCGTTTACCATCTTCAGCTCTCAAAGGATTTATTTCAAATAATGCCAATTCAGATTCGAAAATATTGAATTTGTTGTCCTCATAACTATAATTCCCCTTGTCTATTTTTACTTCCCATTTTCCACTATTTACCCACCCAGAAAAATCAATGTTTCTGTTCTTTTTTATAACCACTTCATTCTCATCAGGAAAAATGGTTGTTTGTTTTGTTTCCGCAATAGAAATGTAGTCTATAGCACCGACCTTTAGATCTAAAGAACTAAGGTCTATTTTACCATATTCAGTAATCCTAGATCTTTCTTGATTACGTTCTCTAACTCTTTCTTGGAGGTCTTTGTTGTCATTGCTTCCTGTGTTGTCTAAACGAATTGGAGCCAAATTAGAAGTGAATGAAATGTTATCGTAATCACTTCTTCCTGATTTGGATTTAACGAAGTGTTCTGTCTTATTATTTATTTGTATTATTCCTCTTTCAGTATCATAACTAATAAATCCTAATGTAGATAACTCTAGGAGTTTTGGTTTAGCTTGTTCGATAGTTCTGTTTAAAGCAGTGGAAGCAGTTCCTTCTGTCATCTCAAATTTGTCGTACTTATAAGCATAGTTGTATAATGCAGAAAGAGGGTGAATAGATTCCATGCCTTGTAAACTTTGAAATAATCTTTCGTCGTAATAATCAAAAGACTCAAATTTTGCAGTTCTTTGTTGTTCAGATGTGTTTCTATTGTATCCTAAGATTAATTCAGAAGACTTTTTATTCCAAGAAATTTCATCAACATAGATATTGAGTTTATGATATGAGTTAATGAATGGAGCTTGTGAAATTGGAGAATTACCTCTTACAAAACGTATATTCTCATCCGCTATATTATAGGTAATATCTAGCCCTGTATGTGTGATAGAATCTTCATTACCTATATGTAAGATAAAACGAGCCATAGGAGTTATAATATTAGACGCATTCACACGAACTTGGTCAGAATACGAAACAATAAACTTCTTATCATTTCGATGATAAGTTAGTTTTGCTTGTTCGCTGTTGTTACCAATCCCAATAAACTCATTAGCTTCTAATGAAAAACCGCCTTTATAGTCTACGCCTTCAATTAAATTTTTGATTTCAAAATTAGCTTGATATGACTTGAATTGTGGATAAGGGATTTCACGATCTTTGCTAATGGCTCCTTTCATTGCACGATCGACAAGCTTACCATGAACAGGCTGATCGATATAAGGAGTAACCAAAACTACGCTATCTGCTGTTAAATTTGTTGACTTAAATGAAATAGTGTAAGTTTTTAATGTTGCATTGGTTTCAGATGGAGACAATCCGACTTTTTCCCACGTATATGTTCCACCACTTCCATCCCATTTCTCTCTCGTTAAATCAGCTGTTCCTTGAGTATTAACTATTTTAATTGAATCTGAAAAAGGATTTTCTCTTTTGTCACTACCACGATTAATGGTTTTACAAATCAATGTCGTATTTGTGAATTTAATAAAAGGAGTTTTATCGTTCACAAATTCAAAGTCTTCACCTAAACAAAACCATTGGTAATTTGGATCATCTGCAATAATCTCCTTGTATAAAAAATTTCCAGAAATTTGTAGAAACTCTTCTATTCTTCTTGGATTTCTATTATCGATTAGTTGATCAGTGATTTCATGCCAAGTATCAAAATCCTTCCCTTTCTTATTCATATTGATTAATGAATAAACAGAAATAACATAATTATATGTGTGTGGATAGGCGTTATGCTTTTTGTCTAATAAAAGGTTTACGGTTTTTGCCATCTGTTGAAAACGATCTTCTGGAAAGCTTGTTCCTTGCAGAAGCATTGGGCGCAGTTCATTGTTGATAAATGAAGTGACCTCTTTAGAACCAGAAGCAGCTGTAACCAATCTTGAGTAATCGGCAATAAACTGTTCGCGATCTATAGAGTATTCAGTGTTTTGACCGAATGCATAGTTCAATGCAAACAAGAACAGTATTGCGTAGAGTAAGTTAAATAGTTTCATAATTACATTGTTTTTTTGAGTTTTAATACTGCCCACTTCTCCTTATTTAAAATTTCTATAACATCGAAATTATATGCTTTGGCTTTGTCTGAAATAGATTGAATATCGGTTTCGAAAAACCCGCTTAACAATAGTAATCCATTGTCTTTAATCAACTCTGAGTAGCTTTTCATATGTTTGAGAAGAACGTTCTTATTGATATTAGCTATTATAACGTCGTAATCGTTTTTTGGTACAACTTCAATATCTCCTTTTACGATAGAAAAGTTTGTAATTTGGTTGCGCTCACAATTTTCTATTGCGTTTTCAACTGCGCCTTCTTCAATATCAGTACCAAAAACACTTGCAGCTCCAAGTTTTGAAGCAAGTATGCCTAAAACACCTGTACCTGTTCCAACATCAAGTACTGACTTTTCTTTTAGGTCAAGATTTAATATAGCTTGACTCAATAAAAAAGTAGTTTGATGATGTCCAGTCCCAAATGACATTTGAGGTTGAATCTCAACACTTAACTTAAAGCTATTGTCCACAGGGTGGAATGGAGCACGAATCATGAGTTGTTTCTCAATTTCCACAGGTTGATAATCTGATTCCCAAACAGAGTTCCAGTTTTGTGATGGGATGAAATGTTTTGAAGTCTGGATATTAACTTCTTTTTCCAAATAAGATTCAATCAATTCATTGAGTAATTCTTCTTTAAAGTTTTCTACATTTATATAGGCTTGAAGTTTTTGATCTTCTTCAGTAAAACTTTCAAAATCAATTTCAGCAAGTTCTTGTGTGATAACTTCTGTCCAAGGATTCTTGGGAGATATGTCTAAACTTATTTGAATGTAATCCATAAACTATTTATATATCGAAATAATTGAAATAAAATCCTCTGCTTTTAGTGAAGCGCCTCCAATTAATCCACCATCTATGTCAGACTGTGAAAGCAATGTTTGTGCGTTAGAAGGATTACAGCTACCTCCGTATAGTATTGATGTTTGTTCAGCAATTTCTGTTGTGTAGGTATTTGCAATGGCTTTTCGAATGTTTTTATGCATTTGATTGGCTTGTTCGGGACTTGCTGTTTTTCCCGTTCCAATCGCCCAAATGGGCTCATATGCAATAACTACCTTCTTAAAGTCTTCAGCCGAAATGTGGAATAATGATGCTTTCAATTGATCAATCACAATCTCTTCGTATTTACCAGATTCACGCTGATCTAAACTTTCTCCACAGCAAAAGAATACCTTCATTTGCTCTTCAATTGCGGCATCGACCTTTGCTTTCAAAAAAACATCCGTTTCATTGAGTAATTGTCTGCGTTCAGAATGACCAATCAATACCGCTTTTGCACCTATATCAGAAAGTTGATTCATACTGATTTCACCAGTATATGCACCGTGTTTTTCAGGATGTCCATTTTGAGCTCCAATGGAAAGGTTTTTACTTTTATCTATGCTGCTTTTCAGATATATTGAAGGGATAAAGTGGTATACCTCACAAGCAAAACTGTTTTGACCTAAATACTCATCGATTGAAGTATTTAGCTGTTCAGCTTCATCCATTAATAAATTCATTTTCCAGTTCCCTGCAACAATTTTCTTCCTCATTTCTTAATCCACTTTTATAATGTTCTTAGATAACCATTCCCATGAAGGTGTTGAACGGAAAGGGTATTTTCCTTTTACAACTCCTTTTTTCAATACCATTAAAGAAGGATTTGAACGGGTAATCGCTTTTATTTCAATTTCGTCATTTTGTAATGTTGGAATTTGTAATCCAGTTGCTTCCCTAAATGCTATGACATCTTCTTTTGATGCTGTAGAAATCATTATTACAGCTATGTTGTGCTGTGGAGCTTTTTCTGCAATCTCATTTAATCGAGAGATTCGACTGAAATTCCCATTGCTCAAATTTCGACTGAAAATCAAAATGACTTGGTCTTGCGCTAAAATGTAATCTTTTAAACTGATATCTGTCAAAGATTCATCTAATCGCATTAGGGTGTCGCCAATTGCATAAATTGATGTGTCAATATCCGGTATGTAGAAATCTTCCATTGACATTGGATAACGATCACCTGTAGCTTTGTCAATAACATCAATGTATTGTGCTTGATTGTTATTGAGTATTTCAGCGATTGGTGCAAAGTTCTTTTCAATAGAAGTTAAATTTTCAACTCCTATACTTGGATCAAATTGTTGAATCGAATGCAGTATTGCTGGAACGATCGTTTTTGTTTCCCTTTTCGAGAACTTCCAATTTTCTGTATCTCCCCAAATTGCTTTTGTACTTTCGTTTAAATCCGTAAGTGTTGTGTCTTGTCCCGTTTTTAAGTGAGTATAAACCATTAGGTTTACATATTCACCTTCTTTTCCGTCAGACATTCTTTCGATTAAGTTACTTCCTACATGATATGGACGATAATCTTTTAAAGGGAGGTACATTAAGACATAAGTAACAAAAATGGAAGAAATAATGGTCAGAACCAATATCATTCCTAGATCGTTTCCTAGTATTTTCCCACCTGTCCGCTTTATCCATAAGGCTAGCAGAAGTGATACTAATCCAAATAAGATAGGGAAGCTCCAAGTAAAGATATAAGAAAAGAACCCAATAAATATAAGACCTAATAAAATCATCACAACATTCTCACGCGCATTGTTAATCGTGATTTTACGTCTTGAAATAAAGATGATTACTACCAAGTATAAAAGTACAATGTCTTTCCAATAACTCTCTGCTGGAGTCAAAGAACGTCCAATTGATCCTTTCATTGCATCACCAAAACACCCGCAATCATCTACACATTGTGGTTTTTTAACTTCTCTAATGGTTACAAAGTCTGCCGTTTGATTAATTATAGTGATGTTTTCATTTTCTACAGCTTGTGGAATCTTCGCCATGGCAGCAGAAGAAGAAATTGCATAAGTATCAACATCTGTAAAGGTTGTATGTGGATCACATTCTTTTGTGTGCCATGTTAAAAAGGTGAAAAACAACATCATAATCATCATTAACCAAGATGAAGTACGCATTTTAGCACCTAGCAATACTAAAGCTCCCAGTACAATTTCAAAAATACAAATAAGGATACTGAGTATTAGCGCCTGGTCAATTAAGAACTCTAAAGAAAAGGTTTCCCAATTAAACCATTCCTTTATACGATAAGCCAATGCACCATCTTCAAAGTACTCTTCAAGTTTGTATGCAAATCCTTTGGGGTCGTTTGCTTTTATTAATCCAGAAACGATGAATAAACCACCAACTAAAACACGTGAAATATAGGCAAACAATAACCAGCCTTCTAGTAAAAAAGTTGTTACTAAAGTCGCAGCCATTAAACCATAGCCCAAAATCCTGAAGAGCAATGCATTACTTTCAAGCGAGGGGTGGTATCCCATGACTAAAAAACTTAATCCCAAAAGATTAAGGGCAATAAAAACACTGTTGAGTAGAAGTGATTTTCCAGATAACGATTGTTTATTGTTTTTAAGCATTTTTTTCTGTTTTGAATGTTAAATGAATTAAAGCAAATACGGCATAATTGAGCATGTCATAATAATTAGCATCAATTCCTTCACTTATTATGGTTTTTCCTTGATTGTCTTCAATTTGTTTTACCCTTAATAGCTTCATTAGAATTAAATCTGTTAATGAGCTTACACGCATATCTCTCCATGCTTCTCCATAATCATGATTTTTGTCTTTCATAAGTTTTAAAGCAATGTCGGTATACTTGCTGTATAATTCACCAGCTTTTTCTGATGAAATTTCAAGTGGAAGACTTTCACCTTCCTTTAATTGAATAACAGCCATTACACAATAGTTGATAATCCCAATAAATTCATCGTCAATTTCTTCCCCAACCTTGTTCTCACCTGTCTCTTGAATGGTCCGAATTCGTTGTGCTTTAATAAAGATTTGATCCGTTAAAGAACTCGTTCTAAGTATTCTCCATGCAGTCCCGTAGTCTTGGGTCTTCTTTTCAAATATTTCACGACATTTGGAAATAACTTTTGTATATTGTTCAACTGTTTCAGACATTTTTATAGTAAAAAGTATTTATGGAGTGGAAAGATAATAAATATGACTTAATTAATTGGGTTAAGTGCAATGATAAATTACATAATCTAAATTCTACACTTGTAATGGGGGTACTAAATGTAACTCCAGATTCTTTTTATGAAGACAGTAGAAAAGGTGATTTTGATGAATCAATTTCCCAAGTTCATAAAATGATTAAAGAAGGAGTTGATATCATTGATGTTGGCGGAGTTTCTACACGACCTAATGCCGATTTGCTATCAAGTAAAGAGGAGATGAAACGTGTGATTCCCGTTATATCAGAAATTAGTAAATTATTTCCTGATATACTAATAAGTATTGATACTTTTAGAGCTGATGTGGCACGTGAAGCAATTGGTGCTGGTGCACATATAATTAATGATGTTTATGGCGGTCGATTTGATGATAATATGTTTGATGCCGTTGCTGAATTAGATGTCCCTTATATATTGATGCACAGTAGAGGTGATGCGAGGAACATGCAAGATTTAACGAATTATAAAGATGTTATTTCAACTGTTTGTTTGGAATTAAGTATAAGTATTCAAAAACTTCGTTCAAAAGGAGTGAAAGACATTATAATTGACCCCGGATTTGGTTTTGCGAAAACTTTAGATCAAAATTATGAACTTCTTGAAGGACTTCAATACTTGGAAGTGCTTAATTGTCCAATTTTGGTTGGTATTTCAAGAAAGTCTATGATTTATAATTTATTGAATTCCTCCCCATTAGCGGCTTTAACAGGAACAATTGTTTTAAATACTGTAGGGGTTTTAAAAAATGCCTCAATTATTCGTGTGCACGACGTAGAAGAGGCCGCTGAAGTAAAGAAATTGCTTAGTGCCTTAAAGAATTAATAGTTTATGGATTTAAAGAATAATTTACACGAAGTACTTTTTGAAGCTATTCATGAAGGTCTTATTTTAGTGGATAAAGACGGTGTTATTGTAGAGTTGAATAAAACCGGAGCTGAAATGTTTGGCTATGCGGATAAAGAGTTAATCGGACAAAGGATAGAAGTCTTGGTTCCTATGCGCGCAAGAGGTGAACATACAGAGCATCAAGGTAGCTATAATAAAAAGCCAACGACTAGATTGATGGGGTCGGCTTTGAAGCTAGACGGAGTTCGAAAGGATAAAAGTGAATTCCCTGTTCAAGTGAGTTTGAATCCATTTATTAGCAAATCTGGTGATAGTTATGTAATCGCTTTAGTTTCTGATGTTACAGAGCGCCGAGAGAATGAACTTAATCTTCAAAAACTAAGAGAATCACTTGAGCAAAAAGTCAAAGAACGGACGAAAGAATTGAGAGAGAGTGAACGTTTGTATAAATCAATAGCACGAAACTTCCCAAGTGGAGTCATTAGTATTTTTGACTCATCCTACAAATACCTTTTTGCAGAAGGCCAAGGTTTGTATGAATTAGGTATTGAAACTTCTGACTTAATAGGTTTAGATTATCTCAGTCGAATTGATCCACGCGCAAGGGCTCAAGTAAAGTCGGAATTAGACCAAGTCTTTAAAGGCGAGTCAAAAAACTTTGAGGTGGTTGTTGATAAACGGATCTATTCCATTAATGCTGTTCCTTTATCTGATGATAATAAGGTGGATAAGATATTAGTAGTAGAGAAAAATATCACTTCCGAAAAAGAAGTTGCTAAAAAATTGGAGGATACATTGTACAAAGAACGTGAACTAACAGAAATGAAATCGCGGTTTGTTTCCATGGCTTCTCATGAGTTTAGAACGCCTTTATCGACGATTAACTCTTCTGCTAGCTTAATTAAGAAATATCATGAGATTGGAAATTATGATAAATTAAACAAACATACAGATAGAATTAAAAATGCAGTACGAAATTTAACTTCTATTTTGAATGACTTTTTATCTTTTGAAAAACTAGAAGCCAATAAAGTCAAAGTTAACTTTACTGAATGCAATATTCCGGATATTCTTCAAGAGACTTTTGATGAGATGTCAGATATCACAAAGCTAAACCAGGTTATTCGGTATAAAGGTCCAAAGGAATTAAAGATGAATACCGACGGGCAATTATTAAAAAACACCATTTTGAATATGCTTTCTAATGCGGTTAAATATTCACGAGATGATGGTGAAATCATCGTTTCTTTGGAAGATTTAAATAAAGGAGTTAGAATTTCAGTTCGGGACTTTGGGATGGGAATTCCTGAAAAAGATCAAAAAAACTTGTTTACACGTTTCTTTAGAGCAGGTAACGTAACCAATGTTGAAGGAACAGGTTTGGGATTGAACATCGTTTTAAGGTATCTTGATTTGTTAAATGGTAAAATCTCCTTTGAATCTAAAGAAGGGGAGGGAACAATATTTTTTATTATCTTTCCGAAAGATAATACTTAATCATATAGAGAGTCATGAGTAAAATAGTTTTGATTGAAGATAACCATGAAATGCGAGAAAACATTGAGGAAATGTTGGAACTTGCAGATTATCAAGTGTTGTCTGCAGCGAATGGAAAAATTGGAGTAGAGTTGGTGAAGAAAGAATTGCCAGATCTTATTATTTGTGATATTATGATGCCTGAGCTTGATGGTTATGGAGTATTGTATTATTTAAGTAAGATTCCTGAAACTCGAGCAATTCCTTTTATCTTTCTTTCCGCTAAAACTGAACGCCAGGACTTCCGTAAAGGGATGAATCTTGGTGCAGATGACTATATAACTAAGCCTTTTGAAGAAATGGAGTTGTTAGAGGCGATTGAGTCTCGTTTAAAAAAGCGTCAACGCTTTGAAGCAATTTTAGAGTCAGATGATAAATGGAAAGGGTTTCAAGATGCGGTATGGGACTTAACGGGATTAGATAACCTTAAAGATAATGCCCAGATTAAGTCTTTTGGCAAAAGAGAAGGGATTTACTTCGAAGGAGATACTCCGAAATGGTTGTATTATGTAAAAGAAGGACATGTCCGTAATTACAAAGTAACCCGTGATGATAAGGAATTAGTAACTGGTTTATATGGACGAGGAGACTTTTTTGGATATATAGATCTACTCTCTCAAGGGGGATACAATGAATTCTCAGTTGCAATTGAAGGTGCAAAACTTGCTTTAATATCAAAAGAGGATTTTGAACAATTGATTTTATCTAATAAAGATGTATCGATTAACTTTATTAAGCTTTTGGCTGGAGATATTGTTGAGAAGGAAAATGAATTGGTTAGTTTGGCATATAACACAGTGCGTAAGCGGGTAGCTAATGCATTAACCAAATTGTATTTAAAATATAAAGAAGGATTAGCAGAAAGAGTAGAGGTTACTGTAACAAGAGACGAACTAGCCAGTATGGTAGGAACAGCTACTGAGTCTGTAATTCGGATCTTATCCGAGTTTAAAAAAGACGGATACATCAAGACCAAAGGATCTTTGATTACGATATTAGATTATCCATCCTTACGAGACTATCGTTTTTAAGTTTATACCTTATATATAGCAGGATGATTTAAATACAATGTTGGTTTTGCTTGCATCCCGAAATATCTTCAAAAAAACCATTCTGTAAAAGGTAGGTTTATAGGATGTTAAGTAGGTAAAGAAAAATACTTCAAAAAAACTTTAAGAAAAGGC
>Ga0209075_1001038_pt1 | contig 26692 bp, 32 predicted proteins | sample Stecom2011_FD_187523 | JGI IMG/M metagenome (GOLD analysis project Ga0209075, IMG submission 187523) | Agricultural soil microbial communities from Utah to study Nitrogen management - Steer compost 2011 (SPAdes) (version 2) | ecosystem: Environmental > Terrestrial > Soil > Agricultural land...
AATCCTTAAAAGTATAAATAGTTTGACTAACATTAATTATAATATTAAAAGAAACCAACCTATTACCTGATGTTCCATACATGAGATTTGGGTTGGTATTTGACCATGTTGCTGAACTTGGAATATTTGCCCATTTGACAAACTTATAAGTGGCTCCATCAAGAATTGGCGCTGGATAACCAGACAGTTTTATATAAGTTTCATCGCTATTCCAAGGAGAATCCTTACTATAATGATGACGCATTTGTTGTTTATCTCCCCCAATAACTTCCACATCACTTATCCGAGTTACCTGAAGACCAAAATCATTTATAAAAGGCTCAAGATATCCAGGTGTATTTAATGCGGGCTCATAAGTTTTCCAAGTAGTTTCCATAATATTTTCAACTATGGGATAAGTTTGTGAAAAACAACTAAAACACACTAAAAATAAGATATAAACTACATTTTTCATTTATAAAGACTTATTGATTAACCGCAATTTATTAAAAATAACTGAATTAAACTTTGTTAAATTTTTGTTAAATTTAAGTACTCGGTATTGCATAATACCTTCCTAAGGATATATATTTGTATAAGAAACTATTATATGCCTTTTAAAATGATAGATAAAAACCAAAAAAATATTGCCACATTTATTCATTTATCAACCTTTTCTAGATTTTTATTTCCTCTAGGAAATTTTATTGGACCTATTGTTTTATGGGTTGCCAACAAAGATAAATCGGACTTTATAGATGCTCATGGCAAACAGGCTATAAATTTCCAGATCAGTATTTTATTGTATGCAATAATTCTTGGAATGATTACAATTCCATTATTTGTATTTAACCTGTTTAATGGTTTTAATTTTTTAGATATCGATGCTTTCAACAGTATTCATATTAGTTTAACAAAACCCTCTCCTCTACTTTATATTACTGGAGGACTAGGTTTTATTGCCGTAGTTGGCTTTATTCTGGAATTGGTTTTTATTGTAAAAGCAAGTCTAGCCGCCAAAGAAGGCAAATATTATAAATATCCCTTGACCATCAACTTTTTAAAATAATTTTCATCAATTCTCCTTCATCAATTAACTTAGTAAAAATCTAGGTACGTTTTGGAGAACAAATCAAATCAAAAAATGAACAGTTTAAAAATTTAAAAACGCTTTAGAAAATGAAGATTGAAAACACAAAAGCACAAATGCGAAAAGGCGTCCTGGAATACTGCATATTATCCGTCCTAAAAGATGAGGACGCCTATGTTGCGGAAATTCTAAAAACCTTAAAAGACGCCAAAATGTTGGTAGTTGAAGGTACCATCTACCCATTGCTAACACGTCTTAAGAATGCGGGACTTCTTAATTACAGATGGGAAGAATCTACCTCTGGACCACCAAGAAAATATTATGGCCTTACCGAAAAAGGAAAACTCTTTTTAAAGGAATTAAACACTACTTGGAGTGAATTACAAAACGCAGTTAATCTAGTAACCATTCAAAAAACCACAAAATAATGAATAAAACAGTCAACATAAATTTAGCAGGTATATTTTTTCATATAGATGAAGATGCATACTTAAAACTACAACGCTATCTTGAGGCTATAAAACGTTCATTTACAGACTCTCAAGGACGCTCTGAAATTATTGCAGATATTGAAGCCAGAATTGCCGAACTTTTTACAGAGCGTATTAAACATGACAAACAGGTTATTGGTAATAAGGAAGTTGACGAAGTAATTACCATCATGGGACAACCAGAAGACTATCTGGTAGATGATGAAATCTTTGACGATGAGCCAAAATCTTCGTACCAAAGCAGACCTTCCGGACCTTCTAAAAAGTTATTTAGAGATACGGACAATTCCTATATTGGAGGTGTGGCTTCTGGACTTGGACATTATTTAGGAATAGATTCTCTTTGGGTTCGTTTGTTATGGATTTTACTTGCTATAGGTTCTGGTGGAACTTTCATCTTTATTTACATCCTTTTCTGGATCTTGGTTCCCGAAGCCCTCACCACAGCCGATAAGTTAACCATGACTGGAGAACCTGTAAATATTAGTAACATTGAAAAAAAAATTAAGGATGGATTTGAAAATGTTACACAAACCGTTTCAGATACGGTAAAAAACATCGATGTTTCCAAACAGAGCAACAAGATAAAAGATAGTTCCAAATCGTTTTTTGATGCTATTGGAGATGTCGTTATGTTCTTTTTAAATGTTATCGCAAAGTTTATTGGAGTCATATTAATTATTGTTGGAGCTTCCACCTTAATTGGTTTAATTATTGGTTTTTTTACCGTTGGTGTTGCAGACATCATTAAGGTTCCTGGATTCGACTTTATAGATGCAGCTAATGCAGCAAACACACCTGTTTGGCTCATGTCCTTACTACTCTTTTTTGCTATTGGAATTCCCTTTTTCTTTGTCTTCTACTTAGGATTGAAAATTTTAATTAACAACCTAAAATCTATAGGAAACGTTGCTAAATTCTCATTGTTGGGCATTTGGTTCTTGGCTATTATTAGTCTGATTGTTATTGGAGTAAAACAGGCTAGTGAGCATGCCTTTGATGCTAGTGTTACTGAAAATGTGCATCTGAATATTACAGCAAATGACACGTTGAAAATAAAGATGTACGGCAACGATTCTTACAAGAAATACATTAGAAGAAGTTCGGGTTTTAAATTAGTCTATAATGAAAATGATGAGAAAATAATTTTCTCATCGGATGTGAGACTTATTGTAAGATCTACAACAGACAGTTTAGCGTCTATTACCATTGAAAAAAATGCTGAAGGCAGTAGTTATAAGCAAGCAAAAGAACGTGCTAATAATATTGATTACAACTATGCTTTACGTCATGGAGAACTGATGCTAAATGCGTATTTGACCACTGAATATCAAAATAAATTTAGTGACCAAAAAGTAGAAGTCATTATATATTTACCGGAAGGAGCCACTTTAATTGCAGATGAAAACACTTCAAGCTTTCATAGTAATACCAGTCGTTATAACGATATTCTAGATCAAGGTATGGAAGGCTTTATCTTAAAAATTATTGATAATTCTATTTATTGTGAAGACTGCCCAAGAGATTTTAATATAGATATAGATGTTAACAAAAAGAAATCTCGAGTTAAAATAAACAATCAAGGAATAGACATCAAATCGAATGATTCTAGTCTAGAAATCAATGATAAAGGAGTTAAAGCCAAAAGTGAAAGCGTACGCGTAAATATAGACGAAAATGGCATAAACATCACTTCAGATGGAAACTAATCAATTCATCTGTCCAAAATAACAGTTCAGAAATATTTTATTTCTAAACAGAAAATAATAATTAATCTTTGAATAACTAATCATCCATCTTCTTGAATTTAAAAATTTTAGAGGAACCATCAAAAAACGAACAATTATGAACACACTAACAAAAGTATTAGCTTCCATTATCCTTGCCATCGTCATGATGTCCTGTAATTTCGACGGAAATTTCGGAATGGGAATTAATGGAAATGGAAAAATAATTACTAAAGAGAGATCTATAAAAGAGTCTTTTAATTCGGTAGAAGTAAGTCGTGGGCTAGAGTTAATCCTGACTCAAAGCGATACAGAAAGCCTAACGGTTGAAGCTGACGAAAACCTACATGAACTGATAACAACAAACATTGAAAATGATGTTCTTATTATTTCCACTACGGATAATATTGGCAACTCTGCTTCAAAGAAAGTTTTGTTGAGCTTTAAAAACCTGAATTCTATTAAAGCCACAAGTGGTAGCGAGGTATATTCAACAAATACTATTCAAGTGGAAGATATAGAATTACACACAACCAGTGGAAGCGACATGGAATTAACCATAAATGCAGTTTCTATTTCTTGTCAATCAACAAGTGGAAGTGATATGGAATTAAAAGGTAAAACAGACGTCTTTATTGCTGAAGCATCTAGCGGAGGCTCTATTGAAGCCGAAGACCTAATTACCTTAAACGCTCAAGTAAAAGCCTCAAGTGGTGCTGATGTTGTTGTAAACACTTCTAAAAAGCTTACTGCAAAAGCTTCTAGCGGTGGAGATATTAGATATGTTGGAAATCCAGAAATAGTTGAAAAAAGCGATGGTGTTTCTGGTTCTATAAAAAGGGAGTAAACAATTAATCTCCACTCAAAAACTAAAAACCATGTCAATCTTTTATAGATTGGGGTGGTTTTTTAATTTTGGTTCTGTATTATTATTTAATTTCATTTGATAGAGATCAAAATTTTTCGCCCAGTAATCCTTTTCAACAAACTCCAATTCGAATCCCAACTTTTCATAAAACATATAGGCAAGCTGAGACGTTCGAACAACAATTAATTCAATTTCCGGATGCTCTTTTAAATAATTAATCCTGTATTGAGTTAGTTCTTTTCCAATTCCTTTTCCTTGAAAATTAGGATTCACCATATCCCAGGAAATCCTAGCTAGCTTTTCTTGAGGAAAGTAGTTGATTCCTCCAGCTGCAATAATGTTGGCGTTTTCTTTATAGACAAAATAATCCTCAACTTCGTTCTCCAGATAGTTTTTATAATCGGATTCTTCTGATGGATCAAAATATTCTGGCGTATTTTGCCTAAACAGTTTAATTAATTCGGGTTTATCTTTATTTGAATATTTTCTAATCATTTTAACTATTGAGATATTTCAATACAAAATACGACTTTTCAATTCTTTTTCAGAATAACAACCAAGTTGTTTATTACGTTTCATAAAATAAAAAATCCGAAAACTTTCATTTCCGGATTTCAAATTATATAAAATTTCTAATTAATTATAGGTAGAAGTAGACACTTCAAAAGTAGAATCTTTCGCTGCCAACCATCTCTCTGCATCTAACGCTGCCATACAACCTGTTCCTGCTGCTGTAACGGCTTGTCTGTACACATTATCTGCCGCATCTCCAGAAACAAAAACACCTTCTACATTAGTTTTAGAGGTTCCTGGAACATTAATAATATATCCAGTTTCATCCAAATCTAAAAAGTCTTTAAATATATCTGTGTTTGGTTTGTGTCCAATAGCTACAAAAAATCCTGTTGCTGGAATGTCATGCTTTTCATTGGTTTTATTATTAAACACACGCACTCCAGTAACTACTTGCCCATCTCCTAAAACCTCATCTGTTTCTGTGTTGTAAAGAATCTCGATATTTTCAGTATTCATTACACGAGCAGCCATAATTTTAGATGCTCTAAACTCGTCGCGTCTAACCAACATGGTTACTTTTTTACAAAGTTTAGATAGATAATGTGCTTCTTCACAAGCAGAATCTCCTGCTCCAACAATTACTACTTCCTGGTTTCTATAAAAGAAGCCATCGCACACGGCACAAGCAGAAACACCTCCACCTAATTTTAAATATTTTTGTTCGGAATCTAAACCTAAATACATAGCTGAAGCACCTGTAGAAATAATTACAGTATCGCAATGAATTTCTTTGGTATCGTTTACCCAAACTTTATGCACATCGCCAGAAAAATCCACACGTGTTACCCAACCATTACGAACATCTGTTTCAAAACGTTCGGCTTGTTTTTGTAATTCTATCATCATCTCTGGTCCTGTTACTCCGTCTGGGTATCCAGGAAAATTCTCAACTTCATTAGTTGTGGTTAATTGACCTCCAGGCTGCTCTCCTTGATATAAAACCGGTTTCATATTAGCTCTAGCGGCATAGATTGCTGCAGTATATCCTGCAGGTCCAGATCCTATAATCAAACACTTAACTTTCTCTATTTTTTCAGACATAATACACTTGTAATTTATTTATGCAAAAATAGAGATTTTAAAAGAAATCACCTCTCAAACCTCATTAAAAGTTGTTATTGCTAAATAGCTTTGTTTTATATCTAATTTTTGCGCCTAAAAATTATAAATAACTCCTTTAATTAGACCTTCTATAAGTGTATATTCAATTTGCGTTAAGAATTCGATCATGATTTTAGAACCATCTTAAATGAATTAAGTTAATTATTTATACAGTTAGCTTCTAGCCCAATTATAGGCTATCTTTACATGTTTAAAAAAAACTTTATGGGAACGATGGGAACGATTGCAACAAACAAAAGACAGATTATACTTTATTACCATTCCGAGACCACTTTAGGAAAGCAAGCTTATGCATATCTTCAAGCTTCTAACAAAAAGATTTTGGCTGTGGATATTTCGAAAACAAAAATTACCGGCATGCAATGGTTAGAAATTTCTGAAAATTTAAATACCATCCTTTCAAAACTTGTTAATCAAGAACATCCTGATTATAGAAAAAACTATACCACTGGAATATCGTTAGACAAGAATGATTGGATTAAGGTACTTCAAAATCATCCAGAAACTCTGCGTTGTCCTATTCTGGCCAATGGAAAGGTTTTTAGTTTAATTGAATCCCCATCTGAAATTTCTAAACTTTTAGAATCGGAAGAAAAGCACAAAGACTTCTAAATTGAAAGATTTGAAGATTTTTACTGAATTTAAATATCTTCATTAGAACGATCGTTTTTCTTTGGGATTTCGTTAAAAAATTCACCCACATTTGTATCGCTATTGGCGCCATAGCTTGAAGTAACCAATCCTTTCAACTTGTCATTTGTTTCAATAACATATAAAATAGACATATCTGAAGGATTACTCATTCCTTCAAATCTATGTTCTCGTAAAATGGTGATTTGATTTGGCCGATATTCTCTTTTGCTATCGAGTTCTATTAAAAGACCGTTTTCACATCTAAAATTACTGATATAACCTCTGTTTTGATATTTTTTTATCAGATCTAATTCGCTTCTTTCTTGTTTCATAACTTAAGTTTTTAAATTAAAAAAAACAGACAAGCGTATTTGAAGAATGCCTATCTGTTTTTCACTACTAACCAAACTAACTAATCTAACTATTCTTTTTTGTGTTTTAAATTTTATTAATCAAACACATCTCCAACGTCGTCTGCAACATCTTTTACTGCATCTCCTACATCGTCTGCAACATCTTCAATGTCTTTTGATTTTTGATCCCTACAGCTTGGCAATACCAAAGACATAGTGAATGAAAATAAAAATATATAAAGTAACTTTCTCATAATAAATGGTTTTATGGTTTAGAGGATTATATTTTTTTACGTCCCATAAATAGTGATAGAATAAACAACACTATAAATATGAAAAATAAAATTTTAGCAATTCCGGCAGCTGCTCCAGCAATTCCTCCAAAACCTAAAATTCCGGCGATTAAAGCAACTATAATAAAGGTGATTGTCCAACGTAACATAATATTTGTTTTTAAGGGTTAATATTTAAGAAACTGTTTATCAGATTTCTATACTATAAATATCGGAATTTGTTTTGAGCGGGTTTTGCTGTATCGAACTTTCCTTTAACTCAAACACATTTTTAAAAATAAAATTGAAACAGAAATCGAAGTTGAAGTTGAAGTCGCCAGCCTGAGTGGCGAAGTCGGGTCGGGTTGACAGGAAGTATAAACCAAAGTCTCCCTTTTAAAAGCACTTGCTTTTTGATGCCAAAAATAAAAGAGACACTTACAATAAGTATCTCTTTTAATAATAAGATTAAGAATCTGATTTTATTTTAAATCTTCCAAACGCTTAATGGTATTAAGTTCTTGTGAAATGGTGTTTTTCTGATTCATAACAATTTCTCTTGTGGATGGCGGCAAATTAGTTTCATTTAAAACTTCATTATATTCTTCAACAGATGCTTTTTCTCCTCTAATGGCTTCTTCCAACATGGACTCTTCATTGTCAGCCGAAAAAACTGCTTTCACATCCATCCAAGTTCTATGTGCTGCTCCAGTAACACTTCCGCTATTTTTTGGTTCTTCACCAAAATTAAGAATTTCATTTTTTAACTGGTGACCAAAATCATAACGCTCTGCAGCCTTACGACTAAAATAATTCTTTAAAGCCGTATGCTCTGTGTGCTCTGCAGCTTTTTTATAGCCTTTTTCGGCATCATAATTTTTCTCTAATAAAGCATTTAGCTTCTTTCCTACTTCTTTTGTGTATGATTCCATAATAATATGTATAAGGATTATGAGCAGTCTTTTTTATAGATGTCTGCTGTTTTACATCTTTAACACCTGAAGAAAATCCAGATATCTATATAGTAAAAGTACCTCTATAAATGTGTTCCGATTAGTTCAAATAAAAATAAGATTAACGCAATTAAATTAAAGGCATTAATCTTATTTATATTATTAAAATCAATAAATTGATCTTTTTTTATGTGTTTTTATTTTAAAAAATCACTAAATTAAATGTTTTTAAAATAATCTTTTAAAGATTTGAAGTCATGTGTTTTTTATAAGATTTGGCAAGATCTGTTTTTTGAGTTTGGCTAAAGACTTTTCCGGCCAACTGGAAAAACGTGTGTTCCTCCTCCTCTAAATGATGTTCTACTTTGTGTTTTAAATCTTTGGCAATTTTAAGCCAAGCTGAAGAATCGTAATCCGTATTTTCAAGTTGTTCTATCAACTCGTCTATTTCATGATGTTCGGCAATTCCATGTCTGGCATGTTCTTGCATCATATCATTACTTATTAAGGGCTTGTAAAAATAGCGCTCTTCGGCATCTGCATGCACTTGAAGTTGATTTTTTACCGCTTTAAAAATCTCATCTCTATTTTTTGTATCTCCAGAGGTTTTTACAAGTTTTCCCAATAAATCTCTTTGGGTATCGTGATCGTCTCTAATAGCTTCAAAAATATTCATGGTTTTTAATAATTTAGCAACATTATAATTTTCTAAAGAGTTTTCTAAACAGAACAAATACACCATATTTCCCAGCTCCTTTTATTAGGGTTTCTACCCAATTAAAGGGTCTCAAATCTTCTTTAAACTCTGTTTTAATCAGCTTTAATTCTTCCCAAGATACTTTACGCTGTAAATTAAGAAGTTTTAAATCGGTTTCAATTTGTTTAAAATTTGTATAAGATGGCTTCATATTATCTGGATAATTATTCTAAATTCATTTATATACTATTTCTCAGAGAAGAACTTATCACCTATTTTTTGCAGAACAATTTTATTTATGGCAGCTCTACTCCAATATATTAAAATAGCAGTAAATAGAAAAAAAGCTCCAATAATTAGATATCCAAGAAGTAAGTTTTCAAGGGCTTCACCAATGGCCATAGCCGTAGCCACAGCACAAAATATAAGTCCGAGAAACAGAAAAGCACCTATTACAACCAACTTTGTAACCATACTAACTGACAGGGTTAATTGTTGGAATATTTTTAACTTAAGATATTGATGAGACGCTTTAAAATATGTCTCACCAATATCTGTAGCTTTGTCTGTGGTTTCTCCTATAGAATTAAACACATTCATATTTTAAGAGGCTTTTTGATATTTCTTATTCTTAGATTTCAAATCTTTCAACTTGGCCTCTAAAGTGGTAATAACATCTTCAGCTTTATAACTGGCATCAGATACTATAGATTCTACTCTATCTTCTAAATTGTGTGTCTCGGCACTTACTGTGCTTGCAATTTTATCTCTTAAATCAGCTGCTGATGACGATAACCTTTGTTTTTGCAATTCGGCTTGATCTGCAATACGTTGTCTGGTTACACTTCCTTTGTCTGGAGCAAATAAAATACCTAAAACTGCACCTATTGCTGCTCCGGCTAAAACTCCTAATCCTGTACTTCCGTTATTAGTCATAATAATTTATAATTTTAATTAAACAATTTTTTAATACTACTTCAAATATCCAAAAAACTTAGCTCGTGCTTTAACCCTAAAGATTAAATTCTTGCCCGGAACCATAATGGGCAAAGGGTTAATTGTTTTATGGTAAATATTTTTTGTTTTTAATCTTGTGCTTATGAATTTGTATTTTGTAAATTCAAATTTTAAGCAGAAATACTCATACTGTTTTGAGCAAATTTGTAATCTTTAGGGCTACAGTTATATTTCTCTTTAAAAATTTTAGAAAAATAACTTCTACTTGTTAAACCAATGGAGTACACCACTTCTGAGATATTCATGTCTGTATTTTTTATCAATTCTTCAGCTTTTTTAATACGAACTTCTCTAATATATTCGGTAACTGTATGTCCATACATTAATTTAAAACCTTCTTGAAGTTTTGATGGGGAAAGTCCGAACTGGCTATATAATTGATTGATGGTAATTTGGTTTTCGTAGTCTTTATTAATATATCTTGACACCTCTTTAATAGTATCAATTTCCCTTGGTACTAAAGACCCTGTTTCTTGCTGAGGATTCTTTAAATCGTCTGCATGCTGTTGAATTTCCAAAGCTAAAATAACATGAACCAAACCTTGAATTAAAAGACTTCTTACAATGCCTTTTTGTGAAATGGCATTTAGCTGATCTATTTTTTCTGCAATCTGTAAATTATTGGAACCAATATAAACGTAGTCTTCAGAATTATTTTGACTATAAAATGTTTCTATAAGCTTTTCCTTTAAATCATTGTTCCCTGGAATGCTTCCTTTATTGGTGGTTTGTACAGTAATTAACGTGGTTTGTAATTGTTTGTCTTTAGCGAAATACAATACATGCTCTTTATTTGTCTGACTAGTTAAAATACCTGTTTGGTAACTTTCTAAAGTGCGCTTTTCTTCATTTAAACCAAAGCTATGGCTAATGCTTCCTTTTGAGCAATAGGTAAAGTAAATAGGATTCTTGTCCTTAATACTAATAGACAACATTAAGTTGTGATAAAAAAGCATGTCGAATTCAAGATAGGAGATTCCTCCTTTTAATGACATGCCCTTAATTTTTCCTTTTCCTATTTTGTTGTCTATTGTTAAGGTATATTCTTTTAAATCTTTTAAAAGTTTCCCTCCAAAATTAGTTTGCAATTGCTCTAACATGGATTTAATAGTACTTGAATTTAGATGTGTGGTTTTCATAGTGTTTTGTTTTATAAATAGACGCTTGGTCAACTTGATTATAAAGGTCGTAACACCACCCTCATATTCCCTTACACAATTTTTGTTTTGTGTTATAGAACTATAGGGTTTTAGGCAAAAAGCTGTTAAATTAAATACAAAATGAAGACTTGGACATTATTTAAATGGAAAACTGCTAAATTTTCTTATAAATTACAAAGAAGAATATTTCGGATTTAAACCGGTGAAAAACGGAGATTTAAACAGGCAATAAAATAACAAATTGCGCTCCCTCTCCTAGTTTTGAAGTGGCATAAATAAAGCCATTATGGTTTTCTACAATTTTTTTACAAATGGCCAAACCAATTCCTGTTCCCGTATATTCTGTTTTTTGATGCAAGCGTTGGAAGACTTCAAATATTTTTTGCGCATGCTTATTATCGAATCCTATACCGTTATCTGTAACTGTTATTTTATAATAAAAAGAATGGGTTTTTACATTGTTTAATGGTAAACCTGAAGCTGGCATTTTTTCTGAATGGATATTAATATAGGGAGTTTCGGTATGACTTCTATATTTAATAGCATTGGAAATAAGGTTTGCGAATAATTGTTCCATCTGAAAAAACACACCTTTAATTTCCGGAAGGTTTCCAATTTCAATTTTAACATTGGCATCGGTAATTTGTGTCGTTAGGTCTTCCAACACTTTGTCTAGAACCAAGTTTAAATCGATTTTTTCAAAATCTGTTTCGCTACTATCTATTCTAGAGTAAGCCAATAAGTTTTGGATTAGAGACTGCATTCGGCTTCCCGCATTCTTGACTTTTTCGAAATACTCTCTACTTTTTTCTGAAAATTGATTGTTTTCTTTATCTTCAATTCTTGAGATAAAGAGTTGGATTTTTCGAAGTGGCTCTTGTAAATCATGACTGGCCACACGATTAAAGGATTCTAATTCGGCATTACTTTGCTTAAGCTCTAGATTGCTTTTACGCAAACTGGCCTCAGCTTCTAGCGTAGCGGTAACATCTTGAACCACACCTACCATAACAATTTTTTCATTTTTATTTATAAACTGTTCATTGGATTTAAAATACTTTATGGAACCGCTTTTTGTAATTACGCGATAGGTATATTCTTTAGGCAGTAGGTCTAATAAAGATTGCCTAGACATATCTTCTACAAAACTTAGATCTTCTGGATGAATAAAGTTTTTATATTTTTTAAATGAAGGCTCAAATCCATTGGTTTCGTAACCTAACATATGAAAAAAGTTGTCTGACATCTCTAAAATATCCGAATCCATATACCATAGAAAGCTACCTATTTTAGCAATATTTTCAGCATCGGTTAGGATTGAATTTCTAATAACCAACTGCTCGTTTAAACTAACTAATTGATCTGCTCTCTCTTTTTCGTCTGTAATTTCTCTAGAGGTTACTGTAACGCCATCACCCAATTTTATGGCTGTAGCCTTAAACCATAATAATTTGCCGTTTATTTGGTGTGATACTTCGTAAGTTTCAGGTTTGTTATTTTCTACGGCATTTACTAAATGTTCAAAAATGCCTGATTGAAAAATATGTGGATATATTTGAGATACTTTTTTGTTTATTAATTCTTCAGGAACATCGCCAGTAAGAGGATTTATTTTTTCGTTTACAAATAAAATTTCAAAATCGATAATTTCACCTTGACCGTTACGAATACTTCTGAAATTCATTATCACATGCGAAATACTTTTAAAAATATTTCCTAAGAACGCGCGATTTTCTAATAGTTTTAGATTTTTATTTTCTAACTTCTTTTTAAATGCCAACTGTACTTCTTTAGCTTTTTCTTCGACTGTAGAATTTCTTGCGGTAATTAAAATGCCTCCTGATAATGGCGTTACAAAGCATTGAAAACACATTTGAGAATTGTTCATATTCATTTCAATCTCAAATTTTACTTTTTCCTTATTAGTGTAACTTACTTTAAAATGATTGAAAGCGTCACTCTCTTTTAAAAATGGAAAAATTTCAATAACTGTTTTGCCCATCATCTCATCTGGCTCTAAACCAAAATAATCTCGGTTGCAATCGTTTGCAAATACTATAAGAAAATCGACTATATTTTCAGAATCGTCAAAAATGGGCTCATAGTAGTTTACAACATTGTCGGTTGTGGCCAAGACGCTTTTTAAAAAAGCTTCCGACTCTCGAAATCGTCTTTTATTTTTATAGATTCTTATAAAAGAAATAACAAAAACAGTAAGTGCAAAAACCGCCATAAGCAATAAAGTTATGGGAGCTAAAGATTTATATGAATCGTAATTGGCTTTTCTTTCCTGCATTAAACTCTCTTCCTCATCAAGCATTTCGATTTTTAGATCTCGAATATGATGTAGAGTGCCGTTAATTTTCATTTTTTGCTCTTGAGCTAATACTGTAATTCCATCTTTAACCTGAGACTGAGAATCGTCTACTTCTTGAAGTTGTTCGTTTAATCTGTTCAATAAAACATTTACGGCCTCTAATCTCTTTAATTGGGAAGGATTATCGCTGGTAAGAATTTTTAAACTATCTATAATTGCTTGTCCTTCTAGTTTGTAGTTTTTAAAAATCAGGCTAGCACCTTCAGTTTTTAAAATGTTTGTTCTAAATTCTTCAGATTCGGCTTCGGTGTAATGGGTTGTTAGTTTACTTATGCCATTATACACTTGTAAGGAGTGTTTTACCGTTTCAGAAGATTTCTGCATACGGATAATTTGTTTATAAGTAGTACTTGTCGAGAATATGAGCAGTGCCAAAGCAACAACTAATAAAATGATATATGTTTTTGAAGAAGTATATACCTGTTTAAAATCCATAGTAACTTATAGCTTTAAATACGGAAAAGAAAAGTCTCTTTATTTAAATTGGAAGTGTGGTACTGCCAATTAAGTTGTAGAACTTTCTCTACCACTTCACGCAATTTAGTAAAGTTATTGGGCTTATTTACATAAATGTTTGCCCCATTTGAAAAAGTATCCTCGATATCTTTATCTGAGGAGGAAGTGGAATATATAGCCACGCACAAGTCTTTAAGTTTGGGGTTATTTCTAATTTCCAACAAACATTGTTGACCATTTTTTATAGGCATATTTAAATCTAGAAAAACAAGACTAGGCAAGATAACATTGGGTAAATTAAGATAGTCCATAAGCTCTTGCCCATGATTAAAGAGTGAGAGTTTTGTTCTTATATCTATCCCTTCTATGGCCTCACTAAACAACATCCTGTCGTCTTCATCGTCGTCCGCCAACGCTATGTTTAATATAATATCGTTCATTTAATTAACTTAAGTTGGTTGTAGTGTTTTTATTTTTCATTATTCGCTGAAAAGCGCTTGGCGTGAGCCCAGTTGTTTTTTTAAATTGTCCGGACAAGTGAGCAACACTACTATAATCTAACTGAAAAGCAATTTCTGTTAGGGTTAAATTAGTAGTACACATAAGTTCTTTTGCAACATCTACTTTTTTTAGAATGATGTAATTTTCTATAGATGTATATGTGTTTTCGGAAAAAACGGTGGATAAATGCGGATAAGAATAATGCAGTTTATCTGCCAAATAGGTCGAAAACTTAACAGCACGCAAATCCTTATCTCTTAGAAACTCGTCTATGGAATTTTTAATACGTTCAACCATAGTAGCTTTTGGGTTTGTTAAAATATCAATTCCATACTTCGTTAAAGAAGTAGATATAATTTCTAATTTTTCTTCAGTAAGTGTTTTGTCTATATGTATCTCTCCAATACTACCTAAAGTGTAGGAAACACCTAAAGCCTCGAGTTTCTCGGTCAACAGGGTTTTACATACCAAATCGAAATTATATTTTACAAAAAGCGTCATTGATATTCAATATCTCTATGTTTTTAATTATAGATTTCTAAATATATATCAATTATTTGACAAAAATAAAATTGTATAAAAAGATTTTACAACCTTCCTAATACAAAAAACCCAAGATTAATTAAAAGATTGACCTTCAATGATTCATTCTTTTTGTTCTTCGTTATTGTTTTTAATGTGCATGGTATTTTTACTAAAATCCAATGTTCGTATTGGAAAAGGGATATTAATGCCTTGTTCATCAAAATTACTTTTAATGAGTTTTATAGCTTTATGCGTTTCGGCATACATTTCCTTACTTTTGATCATATCTATCCAAAAACGGGTCATAAAATTAATAGAACTATCCCCAAATTCAGTATAGAAAAACTCGATTTCTTCACCTTCTTTTTGCTCAAAATTTTCAGAAATAACACGTAAAACCAGATCTTCAACTTCTTGCAAATTACTTTCATAACCGATACCGCAAGTAACCGAAATTCTACTTCTTGGACTTAGAGAATAATTAGTGAAGGCATTGTCCACAAATTTAGAATTAGGAATAATGACGTAATTATTATCTGGCCTGCGAAGTACGATGCTGCGTAAACTAATTTCGGACACAAATCCCTTAACACTGTCTGTTTCAATATAATCGTTAATTTTAATTTTGGGCATAAACGATAATATTAAACCCCCAAATGTATTGCTTATTGTTCCTTGTAAAGCCAATCCTATGGCTAGACCAATAACTCCAGCTCCAGCAAGAACACTGGTTAAAACCTTGTTAAGTTCTAACACGCCTAGAGCTATAAAAAACCCAATTAAGATAACAATTAGGAAAACCATTTTTGCAATAATATCCTGAATTGATTTTTGACTAATATTTCTCAATAGGTACTTTCTAAAAATCTTCTTTGCGCCTCGAGCAAAAAAATAGAACAGAACCATGATTAAAATAGCCATGGCTAGATTTGGTAATTTTAAAATAAAGGCTTCTAACCAACCATCTAATTTGTCCCACAATTTAACGATGGTATCTTCTATGGAAAATTTATTTTTCATATACGTATAATTGTTTATAGCATTTTAGTTAATAAAGTGGTTGCAACAAGCCACAATATAAGACTTAAGCCTCCTCCAATCCATAAAAAATGTCGAAATTTATAATTCCCTATTCCATAAATTAAGGTATTTGTTTGATATCCAACTGGCGTAAAAAAGCTAAAATTGGCAGCAAACATAACAGATAAAATAAATGGTTTATAATCTAAACCCATTTCGTAAGCTACAGATATTGCAATGGGAGTCATTATAATAGCTGTGGCATTATTACTTACCACGCCACTCATAAGCATAGTTATAAGAAATAAGGTTCCTATAATAATATAATTTGGCTGACCTTCTAAGAACCCCAATAGTTTTTCTGAAATCCACATATCGGCACCCGTATTATGCATGGCCACACCTAAAGGAATCATTCCTGCTAAAAGAAAAAATATTTGCCAGTTAACTTTCTTATAAATAGTGTTTAAATCCAAGCTTTTTGTAACCAACAAAATACTAATTCCTGTTAAAGCACTAACCATTATCGATAAAACTCCAGTCGCAGCCAAAGCAATTACCAACAAAAGCACAAAAAACGAAAAAGATCTTTTTATTTTAGAAGTTCTAGTTACATTTTCGAATTCTTGCAAAACAACCACATTTTCCATGGTGTCTAGAGCGCTAAGTTTTTCTTTTGAAATTTCAACAAGTAGCCGATCACCAGCTTTTAAACTTAACTTATCTTCGCTACTATGCACCATTCTTTCTTTTACGTTAACCAAAGTTTTACGTTTTTTTATGGCTATAGGAATGGCGTCCTGCATCATGAAATATCTTAAATTTCCTAAGGTTTTTCCTAATAAAGATGCGCCAGGCAACATAAGAAGTTCTACAAAAACCCGTTGTTCCAAATCCTCCTCCTTTTCAGGATCAGTTAATTTTGGAGGTTCTTCCTGAATATTTAAATTTTCCTTATCGTAAATATTCATGTTTTCCGACTTATTAATACGAGACAGATTTTCTAGATCGCACATCAAGATTAATTCGTCGTTTGTCTTAAGTGTCACGTATTTTCCCGGAGAATTATGTGTGTGGTTATTTCTTATTAGTTTTAAAAGCAATACGTCTGGATTGTTGTGCAAAAAACTTTCATGAATTTTTTTTCCCACCAACTTGGAGTTTTCCGTTACCCTAACTGTTGTTATATAATTATCAATCTGGTAATCTTTATTGATATTTTGCTGTTTTCCCCATGGCAACCAGCGCAAAGTTAAAGTGAGATACACGATCGAAATACCTAGAAAAATTAGACCTAAAAGAGAGAATTCGAAAAACCCTAATTTCTGGGAAATTAGATTACTTGAAACGGAATTAACAATTAAATTGGTAGATGTACCCATTAAAGTACAAGATCCTCCTAAAATACCTGCAAACGAAATAGGCAATAAGAGTTTTGATTGAGAGATATTATATTTTTCCGATAGCTGATTAATCATTTTAATAAAAACAATTACCACAGCTGTTGTACTTATAAATGCCGAAATACCAGCAGTAACAAACATAAAAACGGGCGCCATAACATATAGTGGCAACGACTTTACTTTACTCATTCCTGAAGTCAGCCAATTAATTACGCCATTTTCTTCCATGGCAATAGCTAATATCATTAAAGCCAAAACAGCAATGGTAGCACTATTGGAAAAACCGCTAATTCCCTCTTCAGGAGTGACCAGTCCTAATAGAATAAGTAAAACAATTATAAAAAAGGCGATTTTATCTATAGGGAAAACTTCAAAAATAAATAGGATAACAGTTAGTAGTAACACTGAAAACATTAAAATAATTTCCACATCCATCTCTTAACCTGTTTTAGTGTTTATTTTGAAAGTGCAACTTTCACTAAAAGTAAAAAAACAATCTTGAAGTTTGTTTCAAAAATATATTTGTTTTAAAAACACATATTCATTTACAAAACTACAACCACTTCACATTGAATCAATTCATGTATTTAAATTAGTCTATTTTAAAGATTCTCATTAATATATTTATCCCGAATCCATCTTGTTTGTACATCTAAATTCCTTAATAAAAGCATCAAGCTTTAGAGTTTCTATTAGTTCTTTACCAATTGCTTTGCTACTCTTTATAATAATTACGCTTCTGGATTCCAATTTTCCTTAAAGGCAAACTTTTGAATGGACATTCTTTCGCGATTTGCGGTTTCCTGTTGTTGTAAATCTTCTGGTAAATCTTCTAAATCTCCTCCATAATATCCTAAAGCAATTGCTGTTGAAATATGAAAGCCTTCAGGTACCTGAAACACTTCTTGAGCTTTTTTCCAGTCCAATCCGGCCATGTGGTGCACAGCTATTCCTAAATATTGAGCCTGTACCGTCATGAGGCCTAAACTTAAACCTAGATCGTGTAAGGCATGAAAATTCTCCTTTCCATCGTTTGTTTTTTCTTTATACGCCGAAAGCATCAAAACTGGAGCGTTCTTTGTCCAAGATTTATTGAAATCGCTAAAACAATTAAATATTTTATTATAAGCTTCAGAACCTTTTTCCGCATAGATAAAGCGCCAAGGTTGTAAATTATTGGAGCTGGCAGACCAGCGTATGGCTTCAAAAAGCTGATTTAAATGCCTGTTTTTAATAGGCTCCTTTTTAAAAATTCTTGGACTGTATCGTTGTTTTAGAAGTGCAAATATCTCATGATTCGTATCTGCTATGTTTTCTAATCTTATTTGTTCTGCTACATTCATCTTACCTGGGCTTTTTATTTTCATATATGATAATGCAAATTATATAATTGTAAACTAAAATCTTGCCTTTATGCAAAAAAACATTGATCCAAACCAACTATAAAATGGTATTGGAATGAAATTTATTTTGAATGAGGATTTTAATAATTTAGAGTGTATCCTCCTTATTAGAAGCGTACTCCTTTTTATAAATTTTCACTATTATTAAAGCGAGACTAACTAATAAAGGACCAAAAATTAAACCAATAAACCCAAACAAAGGAATTCCAACAATTACGCCAATAAGAGTGATTAACGGATGTACATTGTCTAGTTTTTGAAGCACAAACAAACGGATAATGTTGTCGGTTGTTCCAACTATTACAATCCCGTAAATAAGTATTCCCCATGCTTGAAAATCATCTCCATTGGACATGGCTAAAATAAAAACAGGTATGGTTCCTAAAAGGTTTCCCACAAACGGAATCATAGAACCAATAGTTACAATTATGGCCCAAAAAAATGGACTTTCAATACCAAAAATCAAAAAACCTATTAGGGCAACTATGCCTTGTGCAATGGCTACCAAAGGAATACCAATAGCGTTGGCACGAACCATTTGTCCAGTTTCCTTACCTAATAATTTTAAGTTATTTCTACTTAAAGGAATATAATCCATTAAGGTTTCTCTAAGTTCTTTTCGGTTGGTAAGCATATAGTACAATAAAAAGTACATAATAGCTATGGCTATAACGGTATTAAATGTTCCTCCTGCAAAGTCTGTCAAATGGGTTGATAACCAACTAGAAATAGCAGAGGCATCTATTTGCGAACTAAAATTGAACCCAAAGCGACTCTCCCAATCTGCCAAATGTGTTTTAATGACTTTTGTTAATTTCTCGGAATTATTGGCTGCTTTACCTATTTTATTTCCCAGCATTAAAATAGCTCCTGCAATAGGTATTAATATGGAAACAAACGAGAAAATCATTAAAGTGATTGCTGCCAAATTTGGACTCCATCCTCTTTTTACCAGTTTCGACATTAATTTTTTAAGTAAAACATAAAAAGTAATGGCCCCTAATACCCCAGAAAAATAAGGTATCATTTCCCGAAAAATTAATGCACCCATCAAAATTATCAATAGAAGTAAAAATATTTGGCGTATAATTTTAGCGTTAATCATAGATGAGGAATTGATAGTTTAAAATATAACTGTATAGTTTTTTATGAAAGTTAATAATTTAATTGTCACGCAAAACATGTATTAACTCCGTTTTATCCATTTTAGATCGTCCTTTTATACCTATATACTTTGCTTGCTGGTATAAAGCACTTCTTGTCCATTCTTCGTATGGTTTTGCCATTTCTCGTTTATTTACAAAATCTGGCGTTCTGGCATGTCTAGCAGCTTTTTCTTTACTGTATCCTTTATCTTGTAGCGCCTTATATTGATCATTATTTTTTATACTTGAAATAGCCATATTATATCGGTTTTACAAATTATACGTGTTTTTCCAATCCTAAAAATAGAAATCCAGGAACATCCAAATATGGAACTATAGTTTGGGCTTGTTTAACACAATCAGAAAAAATATTACTCTTAAAGAACTATAATTATAACAAAGTTATTGGTGCAAGAATTTTATTATTAGAGTTAAGACAAACAGCATAGTATGCCTAATTTGCATTTAGATAATAATATTAACTTAAAACAAAATATCATGAACAAAGATCAATTAGAAGGTAAATGGAAACAAGTTAAAGGTAACTTTAAACAAAAATATGGTAAACTTACTGATAACGATTTAACCTATGCCGAAGGAAAGTTTGACGAAATGTTAGGTAAACTCCAAGAAAAAACCGGAAAAACAAAAGAAGATTTAAAGAATGAAATTGAAAATTGGTAGAATCTATTATTAATAGTGAAAGACCAGTAAAAAGAAAACACCCCTAATTAAAAAATTAGGGGTGTTTTTTTACATAAATTCTAATTTAAATAGATAAGATGATTATTTATTTTTTATGTTGGATTGAATTCCCAAACCATAACGTTTGGCATAAACCCATGTGAATTGGGCACCAAAAAACAATATTAAACAGGAATAAGAGACCCAAAGCAAAATTAACACAATGGTTCCAGCCGCTCCATAGGTTGATCCTGGATCAGCCTTTCCGAAATAAAGTCCTAGCAAAAATTTACCTAAAACAAATAATACAGAAGTAATCATTGCTCCAATCCAGACCGTTTTCCAACGAATTTTCGCGTCTGGAAGAAATTTAAAAATCATAGCAAACAAAACGGTTATAACTCCTACCGAAACTAAAAAATCCAATACAAAAGCTATGTAAACAATAAGTTCTGGCATAAGACTTTGTATGTATTCATTTAAAACAGATATAGCCGTTGTAACCAAGAAACTTATTAAAAGTAAAAATCCTATAGCCAAAATAAAGGCAAAACTTCTTGCTCGACTTATTAGCATCCTTCCAAAACTCATGGTGTTTTCTGAACTTACTTTCCAAATTTGATTGAGCGAAAGTTGCAAATGATAAAACACTCCTGTAGCACCAAAAATTAAAGTAGCAATCCCCAAAATAGTTGATATGGTACTTTTATCAGCGCTTTGGGTTTCTAACATCATAGTTTGGATGGATTCTGCAGCATCGCTTCCCAAGGCTCGTGATATTTCGTCTGTTAATCTGCCTTGAACAATGTCTGCTCCCCAAACAGATCCAACAAGATTGATAATAATAACCAATAATCCTGGCATGGAAAGCACCGCGTAATAAGCAACAACAGCACTTAATCTAAACGGATTACTCGCATCCCACGCTTTATAAGTTTCAACCATTAGCGAAGGCAAGTCTTTAATTTTAAACTTATTTGAATTGGTTTTAGTCATCATATATTACATCATACTTTTTATATCACTTGCCCATGAAGGATAGGTGAATACCATATTTTTAATATCGTCTGTTGTCATTTCTTTCTGAATAGCCATAGCAAATAAGTTTATAGTTTCAGCTGCATCTGGTCCTAGAATATGAGCACCAACAATGTGCTTGTTTCGTTTATTAATTAATATTTTAAAGGCATAAATCGACGCATTTATTCTTTTAGCATTGTACCAATTTGGAACTACTTGGTAATTTACCGTTATATTTTTATATCTCGTTTTTGCTTCTTTTTCATTTAAACCAACAGTTGCCAAGTTTGGAAGGGTGAAAATTACTGAAGGAACGACCGGTGTATCCATTTGTTCCTTATTACCGTTAATAATATTATCTGCAACGACTTGAGCTTCTATTATAGACAAAGGTGTTAAGGGTAAACTATGATCTGAAACATCGCCACAGGCATATACATTTGGATTGCTAACATTCTGAAAACACTTGTTTACTGAGATTCCCTTTTTAGTAAAAGCTACGTCTCCTTTTTCCAATTGTAATGAATCTATAGCAGGAACTCTTCCTGCCGTGTTAAACACCAATCGCGTTACCAACGATTTTTCTTCACCATTTAACTGATAAACAACGTTATAATTCTTCTGTAATTTCTCTAGTTTACTAACCCTTGCATTAAAAATAAAACGGATTCCCATTTTTTCAGAATACGCAATCAGATCAGAAACCAAATCGGTATCAAAGCCTTTTAAAGCAGTGTTTCCATGATCTAGAATGGTTACTTTGCTCCCATTTCTAGCCGCTATATGCGCGAATTCCATGGCTATATAACCTGCTCCAATAAAAACCATCTCGTCTGGAAGCTGTTTCATTTTCAGAAAGTAATCGCTCGTTTCCAATAAGTTGCTTCCATTAAAACTAAGTGTTCTAGGAATTCGACCTGTAGCAATTACAATCTTTTTGGCCAGAATGGTTTTCCCTTCTACAGAAAGGGTTCTATTATTAATAAATCTAGGCGCTTGGTGATAGCGTTTAATATTTAGATTTTCTAAAGCTTCTTCGGTTGCCATTGGAATTCCATCTGTAAATTCCCTTTTAAAATCTTGGAGTTGCTTCCAATCTAATTTAGGAATAGATGCTATGCCCTTTTCATTTAAATCTATAGCTTGTTGATAAACTTCTGTTGGACCCAAAAGTATTTTTTTGGCATCACACCCTCTATTGGCACAAGTACCGCCATATTCGCGGTTATCGGCAATAGCCACTTTTAAATTTGCTTTTGCGCAACTTTTTGCTACTAGCTGTCCTGCCACTCCACTTCCTATTACAAAAACATCAAATTCTATTATTTCCATATGATAAAACTAGTGTTTTAATACGCTTTAGCTTAACTTAAAGCGAGTATAACTTAACGTAATAGGTTAATTTTGAAGCTATAACTTATCTTTAAATTAAAAAAGGTTGACATATTGCCAACCTTTTCACTTTAAACTTTTAATTTTTATTTAAACGGATGATATTCAAATTTTTGTCCACCAACCGAGGTATCTGCCATTAAACCTTTTGTAGGCAATGCAAAAACCAGAACATTATCGCTGTAATTCGCATCTTTGGATACTCCTTTATCAGCAGCTACTGCAGAAACTCTAGCAGAAAACTCGAAGTTTCCTTCTTTAAATTTTTCTAAGGCTTTTTCAGTTTCAAAAAAGATAATTTCAATTATCGATTCTCCTCCAACCTGCAGACCCACACTTAATTTCTTTAAATTGGCCATTCCAATAATGTGTTCGTCTTCATAAACGACTCCATTTCCCATGGAACCACCAATAATTAATGCTCCTTTCCCAACATTTGGAAAAATAACATATCCGGCAGACGTATCGAAGAATTTTTCCATTCCAGGATCTTTCTCCAATAATGTGGCTTTGGCATTTTCGGCATCGGAAATAACCTGTTTGTCTTTGTCGTTTTGAGCAGTTACTCCAACTGTTATAAGTAGAAGGCAAACTGCTATGAGTGTTTTAAGGGTTTTCATAGTTATGTATTTTTAATAATATTAAGTTCAAAGATATGTATACAACAAATTAAAAACGGACTCAATTAAATTAGATTTTAGCTCTAAAACTATTCAGAAAAAAAATCCAACTAGCTATCCATATTTACCCAATTTTAAGAATTTTTGTTTTTAACCGATTAAAAGTTGAAACCTGAGATTTAATCCTATTAAAAAAAACATGACTTTTGTTTGATTATATTTTAGGATAAAAAAACCTTTTATCGATTCCTTCTCATTATTTATAAAATGTTTTACTATTTAAAAAACCGCTTGGCTATTAAAAATAAACCATATTTACCAGCCATCTTAAGAGCGTATTGTATCCAATTTGCAGGTTTCATGTCTTCTTGAAATTCACTTTTTAAAAGCTTTATTTCCTCCCATGCTATTTTTCGCTCTAAATCTAGTTGCTTTAATTCTGTTTCTATGTCTTTAAAAGACTGATACTGCTTCATGTATTCTTATTTATTACCTTTTGCATCAAACATCCTTAATCGTTCCTTTTTTTGTTTAAAAAACAACGCTGGACGCCTCATAAGTTTACGAATCAAAAAATTTAGTAGATAAACTTTTTATAATTCTATTGTTAATAAACGCTCTCTTATAATAAACTATAACCGTTGTAATTATAAATAATAACGCAACAATTAAATAGCCTAAAGCTAAGTTGTCAAGCCATTCGCCTATAGCAAGTGCTAAAGCAAAAGCCAAGAAAAATAAGCCAATAAATAGCAGACCTCCAATTATTAGTACTTTAGCTACTAAACTAATAGAAACACTAATTTGCTGAAAAACTTTTAGTTTAAAATACTCTTGAGATTTTTGCACATAGGTCTCTCCAGCATCTGCCATCTTTCCAGATGTATGGTTTATAGATTCAAAAATATTCATTCAAATTAAGATTTTTGATATTTTTTATTTTTGTCCTTAAGTTCACTCAGTTTTTTTTCTAAAGTGGTAATCACATCTTCTGTTTTATGACTTACATTACTAACAATGCTTTCTATTTGTTCGTCTAAGGATTCTTTTTTACTAGCTACAGTATCTGCTACTTTATCGCGCAAATGATGTGCACTTTCAGACACTTTATCTCTGGCTGAAGCAGCTTCGTCAGCGATTCGTTTTCTTGTGTTTGAACCTTTATCTGGTGCAAATAAAATTCCTAAAGTAACTCCAATGGCTGTACCTGCCAAGATTCCTAATAACGTACTACTTTCTTTTCCCATGATGTTTTTGTTTTAAAATTAATAATTTTAGTTAATAAAGAACCTGTCAAATAATGTTCTTTAAAATCAAGAAGTGAAGTGTCTAAATTTCATATGCAATTTACTAAAAGTCACTGACATTTTAACAGTTACACGCATTGATTTATTATAAAATACTATAGATTTCTTAATATTGTGTTGTAATTACAATTAATTTAACATTTCATTTTTATATATTTTGAGCTAATAGGTTATTTAGCTAATTTGGCGAAAGCTAATTACTCAATAATCCAATAAATGAAAGAACAGCAAAAAATAAGTCTAACTGGAGGAAGTGGTCATTTAGGAACTTGTTTAATTAAACTTCTTTTAGAACAAAACTTTCATGTAAAAGCTTTATATAAAAACAACTTGCCCAAGCTAAATCATCCCAACCTTATTTGGATTAAAGGCGATGTTACGAACAAAGATTCTATTGAAAAACTTATTGAAAACACAAGTATCTTGGTTCACTCTGCTAGTATTATTTCTATAGGTGATAAAAACCAAGACTTGGTTTACAACACAAATGTTCATGGAACTGAAATGGCTATTGAATCTTGTTTGAATAAAAATATACGATTGATTTACATGAGTTCATCAAATGCTGTGATAGAAACTAAAAACGATGATGTTTTTGATGAAAACAGACCTTATAAAACAAAAAGCTGTTTTTTGTATGGATATACTAAAGCACTTTCTGAGCAAAATATTTTAAACGCAGTATTCACTAAAAGTTTAGATGCTTTTATAATTAGACCGACTTCTTTTATTGGGCCACCAGATTATATACCATCACATTTTGGACAAACTATTCTTGACATGTATCATGGCAGTATTCCTGCTCTTACAACTGGTGGATATAACTTGGTAGATGTTAGAGATATTTCGCAAACCATAATTAATAGTTTTACAAAAGGAAAAACTGGTGAGATATATTTGGTTGGAGGAAACTATTATAATTTAAAAGAAATTGCCTTATTGGTTAACCCAAATAGAAAATCGATACTTATTCCTTTAGGGATTTTAATATTTTTTATACCGATTATATCTATATTCAATAAACTATTTAAAATGAGATGGCCTGTAACGCGTGAAAGTTTACTTATTTTAAAAAGAGCTCCAAAAAATGTAGATTCGTCTAAGGCTGTTTTAATTTTAGATCATAAAATTAGACCCATAAAAAACACGATAGACGATTTAATTACTTGGTTTAAAACAGAAAACAAATTATGAGTTTAGAACAATTTAATTATATCTGCATGAGCTGGGCAATTATTGGAGTTGCTACATTTATATTATTACAGTTTGTAACTGCGCCATATGGCAGACATATAACCAAAGGTTGGGGACCAGAAATCTCAAATAAATTAGGGTGGATTCTTATGGAACTTCCTTCTTTTGCAATAATTCTTTATTTCTTTTTAAATTTTACTCAAAGTTATTATGCGCAATTTCTAAGTGTTTTATGGCTTATTCATTATTTTAACAGAACTTTTATTTATCCTTTTAGAATACGAACTAAAGGAAAAAAAATGCCATTAACCATTGTGTTTTCAGCCATTTTCTTCAATTTTATTAATGCAGGACTCAACGGATATTTTTTAGCACATTTTGAACAGTATAGCAATTTAGCATTTGAAAACTGGACATTTTACTTAGGCCTAACTATTTTTATTTTAAGTTTTATAACCAATCAGATTAGCGATAATATTCTAATTAATTTAAGAAAGCCCAATGAAATAGGTTACAAAATTCCTAATGGATTTCTTTTTAAATATGTTTCTTGCCCGAATCATTTAAGCGAAATATTTCAATGGACAGGTTTCGCCATCATGGCATGGAATTTACCTGCAACTTGTTTCCTAATCTGGACTATAGCAAATTTACTTCCAAGAGCTTTAAAGCATCATAAATGGTATCAGAAACATTTTGATGATTAC
>Ga0209075_1001039_pt1 | contig 26686 bp, 21 predicted proteins | sample Stecom2011_FD_187523 | JGI IMG/M metagenome (GOLD analysis project Ga0209075, IMG submission 187523) | Agricultural soil microbial communities from Utah to study Nitrogen management - Steer compost 2011 (SPAdes) (version 2) | ecosystem: Environmental > Terrestrial > Soil > Agricultural land...
CTATGTAAAGAAAAATTAATATTTCAATTATTTCAATTGGTCTTATCGCCTTGATAGGTTGCAAGCAAAACCAAACACAAGAACAAACAGTAGGATTAGAAAACACGAATACGGAAACAGAAACAGTCTTGCTAGGTAATGTTATGACCCAAGCGCAACAATCTGCAATGAGTCCTGATGAAGTCATCAAATCTCTTGTGGATGGGAATAAAAGATTTATGAACGACAATCTTACGGCAAGAGATTATTCAGAACAGGTTGTCAACAGTGCTACTGGACAATATCCGGATGCTGTGATTCTGTCCTGCTTAGACAGTAGAATCCCGGTCGAAAATGTATTCGATAGAGGAATAGGCGATTTTTTTGTGGCTCGAGTTGCTGGAAACTTTGCCAACGAAGATATCCTCGGAAGCTTGGAATACGCCTGTAAAGTGTCTGGCTCAAAACTTGTTTTAGTGTTGGGCCACAGTAATTGTGGGGCTATAAATGCGGCAGTTGACGACGTTAAATTGGGTAATATCACTCCCATGCTCGAAAAGATAAAACCCGCCATTGCTATGATAGACTACGACGGCGAGAAAAACTCTTCCAATGCCGAATTTGTCGCTATGGCAAGCGAAAGCAATGTACGAAACACAATGGATAACATTAGAGAACACTCTCCCATCCTAAAAGGAATGGAAGATAACGGCGAAATTAAAATTGTCGGCTCTATTTATAATTTAGGAAGTGGAAAAGTGAATTGGTTAGAGTAAAGAACCTCCTCATTACCAGTACTTTCAGTAAAAAACTTTTATTTCATACACTTTGATCTAGGTTGCTTTTGATTTTGAAGTCACAGGCACTGACCAACGTCATTTCACGCTAGCACTTTAATGCGTAATTTATCCAATAATAGTTGTAATCTTTATTATTCCTTGTTGGGCCATATATTTTGAATTTGGTTTCAAATCGGCTCGATCAAATAGTAATTACACACAAGAAACTACAAATAGGTAGTTTTTGTTTATTTTATAGTATAGCTTTATATTAGTTGAATCACATTATCTATGAGCAGAAAAAACAACAACATAAAAACACCCAAAAGGCCAAATCCTTTTTTGTTATACGGGTCGCTTATCATTTTAGCGCTATTCTTTTTTATAAACCTCGCTTCCGCCACTCAAGAAGTTGGATGGTTGGAGTTTGAGCAGGATATGTTAAGTCAGAACGACGTTGAAAAAATTGTCGTCGTCAATAAGGAGACAGCAGAAATCTATATAAAACCCGACCGACTTTCATCGGGTCGGTATAACGAAGACCTTAAAAGTAGTACGGACAAAACCGGCCCACATTACGTCATAAAAATAGGTTCGGTAGAGAGTTTCGAGAACAAATTGGCACGCGTTCAGGAGGACTTTGCACCAGAAAACAGGGTTGAAGTTTTGTATGAAGATCGGTTTAGTTGGACCGATAGTGTTTCGTGGATATTACCCATACTTATCATCATTGTTTTTTGGATGTTCATACTGCGCAGAATGCGAACTGGTGGCTTGGGCGGCTCGATGATGAATTTCGGAAAATCGACGGCAAAACCCCAAAACATAGACCTTCAGACTAAGGTTTCCTTTGATGATGTTGCCGGGTTAAAAGAGGCAAAAATCGAAATTATGGAAGTCGTGGATTTCCTTAAAAACCCTGAGGAATATACCAAGCTTGGTGCGAAAATACCTAAAGGAATATTGTTGACAGGTCCTCCCGGAACCGGTAAAACATTATTGGCACGCGCCGTCGCTGGAGAAGCCCAAGTGCCTTTCTTTTCCTTAACGGGATCGGAGTTTGTAGAAATGTTTGTCGGCGTTGGTGCATCTCGCGTTAGAGATTTATTTAAACAGGCGAAAGAGAAATCGCCCAGCATTATTTTTATCGACGAAATAGATGCCATAGGCCGCAGTAGGGATAAAACAAAATCTTTCCAATCGAATGATGAACGAGAAAATACTTTAAACCAACTGCTTGCAGAGTTAGACGGTTTTGGTGCCAACACGGGTGTTATTGTTTTAGCCGCAACAAACAGGGTAGATATTCTAGATAAAGCCTTGTTGCGAGCCGGAAGATTCGACCGGCATATCTATCTGGAACTGCCCACAAAATTAGAGCGCGTTGAGATTTTTAATGTGCATCTAAAACGCATAAAAACCGACGATACGCTGGATGTTGATTTATTGGCATCGTTAACCCCTGGTTTTTCAGGAGCAGACATTGCCAACATCTGTAATGAAGCGGCGTTGATGGCAGCGCGAAAGAAAAAAGATGTGGTGAGCCAGACCGATTTCACGGAGGCACGAGATCGCGTCGTTGGCGGCTTAGAACGAAGCAGTAAGATAATTTCACCCAAAGAAAAAATGATTGTCGCCCATCACGAAGCGGGTCACGCCGTTACAAGCTGGCATTTAGACCATGTTGATTCTTTGGTAAAAGTATCGATCATTCCAAGAGGCCGATCTTTAGGTGCGGCGTGGTATCTGCCAGAAGAACGTTACCTTGTCACCAAATCGCAGTTTAAAGACCAAATGTGTGCTTTACTCGGAGGTCGTGCAGCTGAAGAAGTGATTTTTAATGAAATATCTTCAGGAGCCCTAGACGACTTAGAAAAAGTAACCAAGCAAGCGTATAGTATGGTCGCTAATTATGGATTGGATGAAAATATTGGTCCGCTCAGTTTTCACGATTCGTCTGGTCAATATCAAAATATGTTGGGCAAACCGTACAGCGAGGAAATGGGGAAACGCATCGATGCGGAGGTCCACAACCTCATCACCACCCAATACGAAAGAGCAAAAGATATTTTAATCAAACACAAAGACGAGCTTAAAGAATTGGCCCAACTCCTGCTCGATAAGGAGGAAGCCGACAAAGAAGACCTCATTAAAATCTTAGGAGAAAGAAAAGCCAAGAAACTGTTGAAGATTGAGGATTAAATACACTTTTGCTTTAGATCAATAAGAGATAATGTTTAACGAAGGATGTGTTCCTTTTTTGTGACGGAAACATTTTCAGAGCCGTTGCTTCTAAAAGATGGCTTTGCATACATTATGCGTCATTAGAAAAACCAATACAGCAAGGCCTTAAACCGTAAAAATTCCACTACCAACCATACCGCCAAGGCCAATAGATATAGCATCTTTTAGACTTCTCTTGCCATCCATATTACAGTTCAAATAACGATTTCGGAATTGCGTGAAACCCCGTTTCGATGACTGCATTTTCTATCTCATTTATCGGAACCAAATCGGAAGTATGTATTGTAATGGTCTTTGGGAACGCATCCTCATCTATAAATACATCTTTGACGCCGTCAACTTTTAATATTGCAGTTTTAATGCTTTCCAAGTCTTCGTGATCTGTAGCATTTGTTTCAAAAATTTTTCCGTGATTTCCTGGGATTACATTTTCTGATATTAAACTCATTGTAACGCTATTTAAATTATTTTTCGGTTTCTATTTAATTGCTGCCCTATGGGATGTGTTTGAGTGAAATCGTTTTACAGTGAACATCACTTTATGCATCCACATGCTCATTGGCACTTTTCATGCTCCAAGCCAGATATGATTCACGTGGTGCCTCGATAGTATTTACACCGCCGGGACGTCACCATTTTCAACGTGTTTCACAACAGAACTTTCAAGGGTATGTTTTATATTCAATTTTTGTCCAAATATTCTTTCCCAATCTATATGAACAAAAGGGCGGTTCAAGCACTTACTTACTTTAAAGTTAAGAAATAATAGATATAATCAGCAGAAAATTATTAAGGTTTAACCTTTTATAAAGTGTTCCGAATCACTCTGAAAATCTATAAAGCATTCATAGGAAAGAAGAATGAAACGAAGGGAAAAATGGTCACCGTTTTCCTAGATCAAACAGTTATTGGTCACTTCTAATTTGGGATAATAAGACGAAGCGTTAGGTAAGCCAAATTCACGGAAGTCGAATAGAGCGTGTCCCTTAAAATAGCAGAAAACTTGATTTATTGCCGGTTAATTGACAAATACAACAAAATGTTCTTAGTATATTGCTCTCAATAATCTAATTACAAATAATTAATGACAAGTCTTTCAAAGTTTACACAGACAAGCATTGTAATCGTAATCATCATCGCTGGTTTAGTCTATGGTAAAGCTTTTCTTATCCCATTGATTTTCGCTTTTATCTTCTGGATCCTTATTAGAAGAATGAAGGAAACATTGAATAGAATACGGGTAATAGACAAGTATGTTCCGAACTGGGTGAAAAATATTTTTCTTACCGTTATCATCTTTTCATCCATCTATTTTTTAGTCTCCATAATTTCGTCGAACATCGCTAGGATGATAGGAAGGTTTGATATTTATCAACACAATTTCAATGAGTTGGTTTTAAAAATCAATCAGACCTTTGGAGTCGAGTTGGACGTTTTTTTAAGGAATACGGATGTCAGCATGGTTTTGAGCAACCTAATTCAACCGATTGTAACGGTCTTAACCAGTACGGTAGGGAATGTTTTTTTAGTGCTCATTTATATGTTGTTTTTATTTTTGGAAGAGACCAATTTTAATTCAAAGTTACGATTGGTTTTCACCAACGAGGCGAAGCACCACAATATTTCCAGCATACTTAAAGAGCTAGAGGATTCTATTTCAGACTATTTGGGTGTAAAAACTTTTGTGAGCTTTATAACAGGTGCCTTGAGTGCGATCGCATTATCAATAATTGGCGTTGATGCGCCCGTTTTTTGGGGACTTATTATTTTTCTTTTGAATTATATCCCCACCGTGGGATCGCTTATCGCCACGTTATTTCCCGTGGCTTTTTGCCTACTCCAATTTCCTGAGATAACACCTGCCATTCTAACCCTTGTTATTGTAGGCAGTATTCAGGTTATCGTTGGTAATGTGGTAGAACCAAAACTTGTGGGCAGTTCTATGAATCTTAGTGCCTTGGTCACCATACTTGCACTATCATTATGGGGTATTATTTGGGGAATTACGGGAATGATTCTCAGTGTTCCCATAACCGTCATTATGGTAATTATCTTTTCAAAATTTGAACAAACCAGAAATATCGCCATCTTGCTATCCGACAAAGGAAAGCTAAAAGGATAGATTAGATTCCGCTATCGACTAATTCCATTCCTCTGGCTGTGATTTTCGTATATAGACAAAAGAATAAGATTTCTTCTATTTTTTTACCTATATCCTTTAATAAATTGAATTGTATTTTTTAAATTATTTTTTCTTAAGAATAGGCGAATACTCTTTTTCGAGAATACTATTTAGAACAAAATAAATTGTATCAAATGCCACCCATAATGATTTATAGGTATAAAAACAAAAACATGGTTTTAGATGTTTACTATTTCGGTTCGCATTGGGTGTGGTAAAATAAGTAAGTCTTATTTTTTAATTTTGCCGTATTCGGCGAAAATGTTTTTTATTACGAATCTTGGTTCAACTGCCATCAAACTGTTTATCCATCGAAGTTCTTAACCATTATACAAGTGATCACCTTTGAAAACATGAATAGAAATTGATGTCCTGAAAAGTAAAAATCGATCGTTACTTTCGTAAGTTGAGCATCTATCGATTTTCAATTTTTCAATGCAGCAACTGAAAAGCTTGTTTTGCAATTTCTAATTCTTCATTTGTAGGAATGACCAATACTTTTACTTTGGACGTATCTGTGTTAATTTCGCGTAACGAGTTCGACTTCGATTCGTTTTTATCTTCGTCGAGATCAATTCCGAAGAAATCCATATCCGTACACACAAGTTTTCGAATCACACTTGAATTTTCGCCAATTCCAGCAGTAAAAATAATTGCGTCCAACCCGTTCATGGCCGCGGTATAAGCGCCTATGTATTTTTGAATACGATAGGCATTCATAGCTAAAGCGAGGATGCAATTTTTATTTCCCTTTTCAGCTTCCGCTTGAATATCTCTTAAATCGGTGAATCCAGTAAGTCCTAACATACCACTTTTATTAGTGAGCAGCGTTTTGACTTCCTCCAAACTGTAACCCAAATTCCTGACCAAATAAAAAATAACGCCGTGATCTATATCGCCACTTCTGGATCCCATAATTAATCCGTTGGAAGGCGTGAATCCCAAACTGTGATCGATACTCTTGCCATCCTCAATCGCTGTCATACTGCAGCCATTTCCTAAGTGAATGGAAATAATTTTAGAAGATTTAAGTCCTAAATAGTCAATTGCTTTTTCAGAAACATATTGATGACTCGTGCCGTGGAATCCGTACACCTGAATACTTTCTTTTTCGTAAAGCTCGTTCGGAATGGCATATTTTTTCGCTTTTTCGGGGATGGATTGATGAAATGCCGTGTCGAAAACCGCAACTTGTTTTGCTAAGGGAAAGAATTCCTCAGAAACAAGAATTCCTTCCAGATTACCCGGATTGTGTAAAGGTGCCAAAGCCGAATATTCCTGGATTTCTTTCTTTACTTCATCCGTAATTAAAGCCGTGTCTGAAAATGAATTTCCTCCGTGAACCACCCGATGGCCAACGACTTCGATTTCATCGGTACTCTCAAGAACTCCTATTTCGGCATCGAGGAGTAATTTCACAATTCTGTGAAGCCCTTGATTGTGTGTCTGTATGTCGTGGGTTTGTTGAAGCGAAGTTGAGTTCGATTTGTAATTCACAATAGCATCCTTGTGGCCAATGCGCTCCACCAGCCCACTGCATATCAATGTTTCGGAAGGCATTTCGATTAGTTGAAATTTGATTGAAGAACTTCCAGAATTGATTATTAATATGTTCATTTTATTTTCCTTTTCTTTTGGAGGCAGGACGAATGATTTTCTAATTATTCATTCATTCTTACGCCCTATGTCTTTTAGTCTTAAGTCGACTAAAAACTATTTTGGTTTTTAAAAACTTTGGTTTAAGCATCTTGCGCCTGGATTGCCGTAACGATCACAGTGTTGAATATATCGTCAATGGTACATCCACGGCTCAAATCGTTTACGGGCTTGTTTAATCCTTGAATAATCGGTCCAATAGCCAATGCCTTTGTTTCTCGCTGCACTGCTTTATAGGTATTGTTTCCCGTGTTGAGATCGGGGAATATAAACACATTGGCTTGTCCTGCAACTTCGGAATCTGGCATTTTCAATTTCCCGACGGTAAGGTCAACGGCAGCATCGTATTGAATTGGACCTTCCACTTTTAAATCAGGTCTTTTTTCCCTAACAATTTTTGTTGCTTCCCGCACTCTTTCAACATCTGCCCCTACTCCTGAAGCTCCTGATGAATACGACAACATGGCGATTTTAGGATCAATCTCGAAAGCCAAACTGGTCGCAGCAGATGAAATAGCGATTTCAGCCAATTGCTCTGCAGTAGGATTTGGATTAATAGCACAATCGCCATACACAGAGACGCGATCTTCCAACAGCATAAAGAATACGGAAGAAACGATAGAGGCTTCGGGTTTGGTTTTTATAAATTGAAGCGCAGGAAGAATGGTGTGCTGCGTAGTGTGCTCGGCACCGGAAACCATGCCATCCGCGTGGCCTTTGTAAACCATCATGGTTCCAAAATAAGACACATCAATCATTAAATCTTTGGCCATCGCCAAATTGACATTTCTGTGTTTTCTAAGTTCATAAAGTGTTTCTGCATACGAATCAAAGTGAATGGATTCGCTTGGATTCACAATGTTAATCTTGTTCAAATCCAGCGCAATATCGAGCGCAGCTACTCTATCTTCAATTTCTTTTGGATCGCCAAGCAAAGTGATTTCAACTGCATCCAGATCAATCAATAATTTAGTCGCTCTTAGAATACGTTCATCCAAACCTTCGGGCAAAACAATATGCTTTTTGCTCGATTTTGCTTTTCGCAACAAGTTATACTGAAACATTCTGGGTGTAATGCCATTTGATTTAAACGTGACAAGACGTTCTATCAGGGCATCGACGTCGATGTATTTCTCAAAATCCTTGATGGAAATGGTGATCTTCTCCGTGTTCTCGGCATAGATTTTCGATTTTATACTTCCCAGCCTATTGGTAACAGAGAAAGTGCCTCCTTGCACGGAAATAATCGGGACTACTTCCGAAAGTCCTTCGATGAGTTTTATAATCGAATTTTCTGGCACCAGACCTGCCGTAAGCACGATTCCAGAAATAGATGGATAATTGTCTGAAATGTTTGCCTGCAATACACCTAAAATAATATCGGCTCGGTCGCCGGGCGTAATGACCAAAGCATTTTCTTTCAAATGAAGGAGATAATTATGCAATTGCATAGCTCCTACATTATAATTTCCCGCTTGATTGTTTATGAAATTCTCCCCAAAAAGGACTTTGGCATCTAAGGTTTCCACAATTTCCTTAATGGAAGGATTTGCCAATATCGGATTTAAAGGTATAGCACCTACCAGTACCTCAGAAGGTAAATATTTTTCCAATTCAGAAACCACCAATTCCTGGTTCTGTAGTTTTACCTTATTGGCAATGATCGCTAAAACCTCAACTCCTTTATCTTTAAAAGAATCGAAAGCCATCTGTAAGTTCCCCACAAAATCCTCCAATGATTTGCCAATTCCACTAGCCATTATGATTGCGGGCACACCGAGGTTTTTAGCAATCAATACGTTAATGTCGAATTCCCTGATAGAGCTTTCGCCCGTGAAACCAGTTCCTTCAATCAAAATAAAATCGAAACGCTCTTCAAGTGCTTTGTACTTTTCAATAATTCTACTGATGATTTCCCCGTCCTTGTTTTCATTTATTTTCCGAATCACCTCGCTTCGTCTAAAAGCATACGCGTCTTCAAACTTGATATCCAAGTTGAAATAGGTGGACACTGTGTTGATGTGGTTGTCTATTTCTCCCGGTTTGAAATCGTCAATAATAGGTCTGAAATAACCTACTTTGGCTGCCTTTCCCAATAGCGATTGCATCAACCCTAAAGAGACAATAGACTTGCCACTATCGGGTTCTGTTGTGGCAATGTAAATGGCTTTGTTCATTGTTCAATAATTTTTTCAAAAATAGCAACATTATGCATCGCAATTGCGCAATCTTGCATGATATATGTTTGATTTATTCTTTAAATATGCTGGCGTTATAATCATTCATTTGACTTCTAGATGTCTTGGATTCTCACACAAAAATTTTAGTCTTTTAATGCTAGCAACTGATCCAACCTCGCAATAACTTTATCTGTAAAATCGGGTACGTCATCCATAATCGATGCGCCTGTTAGGGCATCAATATGTTCCATTTTCTCAAGCCCGTTCCACGAAGTAGTCAGCACGACTATTTTATTTTTTGACTCCATATTTTTTTCCATAAACGATTGCACAATATCGATTGGGGCACCTGCTACCCATCGGTGCATAATAAGAATCGCATCAAAATCGGGCGCATTCGTTGTGTCCAAATTAGTAATATCACCAACTTTAATACGCACTGAAGAAGCCTTGTTATGCTCTAAAACACCCACAGCAATCGAATCTTTAAAAGGACTGCTGGGTTTAGTAATCAAGAGGTTCCGATCTACATTAACGTGTTCGGTCTTTGAGGAATCGTCAACTTGATTGTAAAAATTTTGCTCAAAATAGAATAGAAAAAATAGGAACACACCTATCAGAAGTATGATAATCAGGGTAGTTCTTGGTGCCAAATTTAAGTTTTCCATGTTCCCGATGTAATCACGAGTCTTTATCTTCCGCGTTATTAGCCTTACCGTGTTATGCAAATCAATTGCACGAAAATAACCCCTTATATCTTAAGGCACTATGACCGAAATCAGCATCGTATATTTTCCTTCAGCCGCACTGCCATGAGCGACTAAAAAAATAACCTACATTGAGATTATTCAGATTCATGGCCGTGAATGTTCTTGCAGTGCTCAACTATGCCTTCACGATCATTTTTCCGGTGTTATCTCCCTTGAACAATCCCAAGAGTGCTTGAGGAAGCTTTTCGAAACCATGGACGACTGTTTCTTTAAATTTTAATTTCCCCTCTTTTATCCAGGACACCAAATGCTGAATGCCCTCTGGAAAATCAGAGTGAAAATCACTGACAATAAATCCTTGCATTAGAACACTTCGGGTTAATAAAATGGGCTGTAGTCGCGGTCCCATAGGAGTTTCGGTGCTGTTGTATAAAGATATCTGCCCACAAATCACCACTCGTGCTTGGAAGTTTAGGTGCATCATTATTGCATCGGAAATGTCTCCTCCAACATTGTCAAAATAAACATCTACTCCTTTTGGACATGCTTTTGCAAGTGCTTTTTTCATGTCTGTCGTGGTTTTATAATTGATAGCATCATCAAAACCAAGTTCCTCCTTCAGCATTTGGATTTTCTCATCAGATCCGGCAATACCAATCACTCGACATCCTTTAATTTTAGCAATCTGTCCCACCACCATGCCCACTGCTCCAGCAGCACCCGAAACAACCACTGTTTCGCCAGCTTTGGGTTTGCCAATATGCATAAGTCCGAAATAGGAAGTAAGTCCGGTCATGCCTAAAATGCCGAGGTAATAACTGGCGGGTGCCACGGTAGAATCTATTTTTCGGATATCTTTTTCGGCAGCAATCATTTTTTTTTCGCCAAGGCAGATTCCCTGTAATAATATCACCAACTTGAAATTTTTCCGATTTACTTTCGATCACTTTTGCAACCACTCCTCCACTTAGCGGTTTTCCTGTTTCGAAAGGAGGTGCATAAGATTTTGTGTCGTTCATCCGTCCGCGCATATACGGATCAACCGAATAATACATTCCTTCCAACAATACCTCATTATTTTTGATCTCAGGTATTTCTATTTCTTCCATCTTAAAATTTTCAAGGGTTGGAAGTCCTTTTGGTCTCGATTTTAAAATAATTTGTTCTGTATTCATAGCTTTATTTCTTATACTATTTCGCAATGATCAAATGTAATCAAAAGTGGGGATAAAGTGAATGCGCGGATTTATAAGCTCTTACTCGTGTTTTCGAGTTTCGAATATTCGATAATGCTATGCTTTACTTTTAAGAGAAAGTGGAACGGAACACGAACGCACTTTTTGCTCTGCAAAGTTTGAACGTCGCACCAAACTAAAATTGTAATTCAGTTATACATATAAAAACTTTACTTACTAAAAATCGAAAGGAACGCGAAGGGTTCCCAGCGCTGCGAAGCTTGCAACTTCGCACTAAACTACACTTTGAATTAATAAAATCTATTATTTTCGGCATCTCCTGATGCCGAGCTCACAGCACTCATATTCAGCATACGCCCCCATTTCTTGGAAAACCCAGCATAGTTTCTCAAATTTGATTTTCCAAGGGTGTGGATAAAGTTATAAAGTTATGGATGCGGCTTAATGGTTATGTAAAACTGACACCTCCCCCTATTGCAAGCCACTGATATAACTGCCATATACATCCTTAAAGTGAATGCCATTGCCCAAGCTAAACTTGCTCAGTTTTTTATGCTTCGCCAACCCCCATAAAATGACCTCTTTTAAAAAGTATCGATCTTTTTCCAATGCATCCTTTTGATAGGTATTGATGAGATCTTTTAAGGGACCAATTTTATCTAGAGCTTCTTTGTATTCCGCATCGGAAAATGAATCCAACAATTCGAAATCGTTTTCTTCAAAAAACCAAGCCACAACATTTCCGTACGGATCGGGACTTCCTGGTTTGGTCAGTTTCTCAATTTTTGGGAATAACGCTTCAAAATTAGCATTGACCGCGTCCACGATTAATTGGTGGGCAACTTCGGCCACCCCTTCCTGTTCGCCTTCGTAAACCAACTCAACCTTCCCAGTAATTGATGGAATAACGCCCATAAAATCGCCTAATCGCACTGTGGTTTCTTTATCGCCATTGTGCAAGGCGCGTCTTTCGGCAGTGCTCAATAGGTTTTCATAAGCGGTAATACTCAGCCTGGCACTCACCCCACTTTTAGCATCGATAAAATGATTTTCCCGAGCTTCGAAACTAATTTGCTCCAAAATATCTTTCGCTAATTCTGGGACATAGACATTTGTTTTATCCTCAATTGCAGCTGCAGCTTCTTGTTCGGTAATAATTCGAGCCGTTTCCAAATCTTGCGGGTAGTGCGTTAGAATCTGAGACCCAATACGGTCTTTTAGCGGAGTTACAATGCTTCCGCGGTTGGTGTAGTCTTCAGGATTCGCCGTAAACACAAACTGAATATCCAATGGCAATCGCACTGCAAAGCCTCTAATCTGAACATCTCCTTCTTGTAGAATATTGAATAGGGCCACTTGAATCCGCGCTTGTAAGTCGGGCAGTTCGTTGATAACAAAGATACAGCGGTTGCTTCGTGGAATCATTCCAAAGTGAATCACGCGATCATCGGCATAGGTCAGTTTTAAATTGGCTGCTTTTATCGGATCTACATCACCAATAATATCGGCTACCGTAACATCGGGCGTTGCTAGTTTCTCAATAAAGCGGTCATTTCTGTGCAACCACCTAATTGGGGTTTCGTCGCCTTCTTCGGCCAATAAATTCTTGGCGTATCTGGAGATGGGTTTAAACGGGTCATCGCTAATTTCACTCCCTTCAACAATGGGAATATATTCATCCAACAATTCCACCATTTGCCGTGCCAAACGTGTTTTTGCCTGACCGCGCAATCCGAGGAGGTTGATGTTGTGCTTCGATAAAATGGCGCGCTCCAATTCTGGAATTACGGTATGGTCGTACCCGTGAATTCCTTCGAACGTTGGCTCCTTTTTCATTATCCTTTGCAACAGGTTTTGCCTGAGTTCGTCTTTTATGGGCTTTGATTGATATCCGCTTTCTTTAAGGGCTCCAAAAGTTGTAATCTCGTTTATATTCATCATTATATCGCTATCGAATTCTTTTTGTTCTGTTTGTTTCGTAATCTGTAAAAATCATTTCACCCAACCCTTTCAATCCCGTGTAAAACGCTTTTCCGCGATTTGCGGCAGTAAAATGCTCTACGAATTGAATCAAGTAAGGATCTTGTGCAATCATAAAAGTGGTAATTGGAATGTGTAGTTTTCTGGCTTGGGCTGCCATGGCATAACAACCATTGACAACGTAATCATCCAAACCAACACTGTTTTTGTAATACCTTCCATCGGGCAACCGGATACAACTCGGTTTTCCATCAGTAATCATAAAAATCTGTTTGTTCGTGTTTCGTTTTCGCCGTAATAAATCAAGCGCCAATTCTAAACCTGCAACGGTATTGGTATGATACGGCCCCACGTTCAAATACGGTAGGTCTCTAATTTTAATCGGCCAAGCGTCATTCCCAAACACCAAAACATCCAACGTGTCTTTTGGATAGCGCGTGGTTATAAATTCTGCCAACGCCATCGCTACTTTTTTAGCGGGCGTAATCCTGTCTTCACCATAAAGAATCATGCTGTGGCTGATGTCGATCATCAACACCGTGCTCATTTGCGATTTGTGCTTGGTTTCTTCGACCACCAAATCGTTTTCTGTCAATCTAAAATCTCCAAGTCCGTGATTGATCTGACTGTTTTTTAAACTCTCCGTCATCGAGATTTGCTCGAGCGCATCACCAAAACGATAGTTTCTAAATTCTCCGGCCAATTCGTCTCCCCTACCTGTGTATTTGGTGCGGTGATCGCCGCCGCCACTTTTTCGAAGTTTTCCAAAGATTTGTTCTAAGGCTCTTTTCCGAAGGCTGCGTTCGGTTTTTTCGGTAATGGACAACCCTTGATTTCCGTCGGGTTTGATTTTCTCGCGCACGTATCCCTTTTCAATCAGTTCGTTGACAAAATCATCGATGGTATAATCTTCGGTAGTCAATTCATATTCTTCATCCAATTGTTTTAACCAATCGATGGCTTCGTCAAAATCACCGGAAGTGTGGGTGATGAGTTCTTGAAAAATATCAAAAAGTTTTTCAAAAAGAGATTGTTCTTCCTCGACGTGTTTGGTGAAAACAAAACCGCTTTTCACATGCTTTTTCTCCATATTCTAAAATTATGACAAACCCACATAAGAAAAAAGCTACAAACGTTAAACTAATATCAAAGAACCACCTGGTCGTGGCTAAAACATAGCGAGCGTTTCAATAGCCAAAAAAATCTGTATATTCACACTTAAAATTATAGCTATGAATTTCCAGAAAATAACTTTTACCAATAAAGAGGGCGAAGCGTTGGTCGGTCGCCTTGAACTGCCCATTGATCAGCGTCCTCATAATTTTGCTGTTTTTGCACACTGTTTTACCTGCACAAAAAACCTCATTGCCATTCGCAATATTGCCAGAGAACTGGTGAGAGAAGGTTTTGGCGTATTGCGATTCGACTTTACGGGATTGGGTGAAAGCGAAGGTAAATTTGAGAACACCAATTTCTCTGGAAATGTAGAGGATTTAATTGATGCCGCTAATTATTTAAAAGAAGAATATACGGCTCCTACCCTTATTATCGGACATTCATTGGGTGGTAGTGCAGCAATTTTTGCAGCCGAACAAATTCTATCTATCAAAGCCGTTGCCGTCATCAACTCACCAAGCGATCCCGAACACGTTAAAAACCTGGTAAAAGACGATATTGAGACCATAAAGAAAAACGGAAAAGCGCGAGTTAATATTGGCGGAAGAGACTTTACCCTTAAAAAACAGTTTTTAGACGACATAGAAAATCACCCGCTCACGGAAGTGGTCGCAAATTTTGGAAAGTCGCTTTTAATCTTGCACTCACCTCAAGATAAGATTGTGGAAATCGAGAATGCAAAAAATTTATTTGTGGCCGCTTGGCATCCTAAAAGTTATGTTTCATTAGACGGCATGGACCATATGCTCAGTGGTCAAGAAAACTCAAACTATGTCGGAAAAGTAATCACCAGTTGGGCGATGCGTTATGTTTCTATGCCTGAAGAACAATTAATACAAAGCAACAGACAAGTTGCGGCCCGGTTGGATAATACCGAAAAGTTCACAACGTATATGAAACTCGGTGATCACGCCACACTTGCCGACGAACCCACTACTTTTGGAGGCAATAATTTTGGTCCTTCGCCCTACGAATATCTTTCAGGCGCATTGGCATCGTGTACGGCAATGACCGTTCAAATGTATGCACGGAAAAAGAAATGGAACTTAGAAACCATTACGGTTCATATAGACCATTCTAAAGAGCACGCCGTAGATTGTGCAAATTGCGAAAGCAGTTCAGCAAAGATCGACACGTTTACGAAAACGATTAAAATCGAAGGAGACCTTACGGAGGAGCAAAAAGAAAGACTGATGGAAATTGCCGACAGATGTCCTGTTCATAGAACATTAATGAGCGACGTTCAGATTATCAGTTCGCAAATCGAATAAATTTAAAGATTATAACATTATTGGCCATTTAGGTGATTTGCTAAGATTTTGATAATTATTTTCCGAGGAAAAGTCAAATGGTTATCTTTATTTTCTAAACACATCAATCATTAACTTAAAAACATTACAAATGAAAAAAATAGGACTTGTTGCTGTAGCCTTGGCGTTATTCGTAGCTATAGGATGTAAAAACGACAAAAAAAATACTGACGTTGTCGATGAAGCGATGGATGGAATTTCCAATGCAGCTGAATCTCTTACGGAAACAATCACGAATGAAGAAGAAGAAACAAAAGTCATTCGTGTTGACATGGAACCTAAAAGCGGATCGCAAGTTGAAGGTCAAGTTCATTTTTCCGAAACCGATGGCGTTGTTACGATGCAAGCTCGATTCGGAAATATGAATCCTGGCACCCACGCCATTCACCTTCACGAGAAAGCCGACTGTAGCTCGGAAGATGGTACGTCAACAGGTGGCCACTGGAACCCCACTCACGAAAGACATGGAAAATGGGGTGATGCTGAAGGCTATCATAAAGGAGACATCGGAAACTTTGAAGTTGGCGAGGACGGTACAGGAGAAATTATCTTTGAAACTGACGAATGGTGTATTGGTTGCGATGACGAAACTAAAAACATCATCGGAAAATCGGTGATTGTTCACGAATCACCAGATGATTTTGTAAGCCAACCTACCGGAAATGCAGGTGGACGCATTAGTTGTGGAGGCATTATAAAATAGATCCTTAATTCTCTAATATAGAAAAACCCCTTTTGGAAATTTATCTAAAAGGGGGTTTTTATTTCTATCAAAAAACGAAACTTAAAAATCGTTTACGTGTGTATCGGTCTATTTTCAGTTGCGGCTAATGCTGCTTCTTTAACGGCTTCGGAATACGTTGGGTGCGCGTGCGACATTCTTGCAATATCTTCTGCACTCGCTCTGTACTCCATAGCTACCACAGCTTCCGCAATCAAGTCGGCTGCTCGAGCGCCTAACATATGAACCCCTAAAACTTCATCGGTGTTTTCATCCGATAGTATTTTAACGAAACCATCAATATCACCACTTGCACGCGCTCTTCCTAGAGCTCGCATCGGGAACTGACCTGTTTTATATGCTACATTATCGGCTTTTAACTGCTCTTCAGTTTTTCCAACCGAAGCAACTTCTGGCCACGTATAAACAACTCCTGGAATCAGGTTGTAATCCAAACTTGGTTTCTGACCTGCGATTATTTCTGCCACCAACACTCCTTCGTCTGAAGCTTTGTGTGCCAACATCGCGCCGCGAACTACATCGCCAATTGCATAAATGTTTGAAACGTTCGTTTGCAATTTGTCGTTCACATCTACCATTCCGCGCTCCGTGATTTTCACTCCGGCATTTTCAGCTTTTAAGCCTTCCGTGTAAGGTTTTCTTCCAACAGACACCAAACAGTAGTCTCCTGAAATTTCAACTTCTTTTCCTTTTTTATCGGTCGCAGTAATGGTTACTTCTTTTCCTTTTGTCGAAACTGCAGATACTTGATGCGACAAATAGAATTTAACGCCTTGCTTTTTAAGTGCTCGCGTCAAATCCTTACTTTGTGCAGCGTCCATCGTCGGGATAATTCTGTCCATATATTCTATTACAGAAACCTCCGCCCCTAAACGACGATATACTTGTCCGAGTTCTAATCCAATCGCTCCTCCGCCAATTACAACTAAGTGTTTTGGAACTTCCTTTAAAGTCAATGCTTCTGTAGAAGTAATGATTCTTTTCTTGTCCAATTTTATAAAAGGCAATACAGCTGGTTTACTTCCTGTAGCGATAATGGTATTTTTCGCTTCGATAACTTCCTTCTTTTCACCATCGATTTCGATATGGGTAGCATCTTTAAAAGATCCGGTTCCGGTATAGACATCAATTTTGTTTTTGTTCATCAAGAACTCGATTCCTTTCGTCGTTTGATCAACAACGGCAGCTTTTCTATCGATCATCTTTTTGAAGTTCAATTTGATGTCGCCAGGAATCTCAATTCCGTGTTCTTTGAAGTGTTCCAAAGCACCTTCGTAGTGGTGCGACGAATCGAGCAATGCTTTACTCGGGATACACCCAACATTTAAACACGTTCCGCCAAGAACATTATACTTTTCAATAATTGCTGTCTTCATTCCTAATTGTGCGCAGCGAATGGCAGCAACGTATCCGCCAGGACCTGATCCAATCACTACTACATCATATTTGCTCATACAATATGTTTTTTTTATATAGAAATGCAAATTTAACGGTTAATGTTTACATAGTAAAAGTTCTTTGCAACAAAGTTGTTAATATAAATCGCGTATAAAAACCAAGAGAATGCCTTGACCACTCGATTAAAATTTTGCACATTTGTTGAAAACACCAATAACTACAGTTATGTCATTTAAACCTGCAGATAATATTCAAGATCTTCAATACTTTGGAGAATTCGGAGGCGTCAACCCATCCATTTCAGATTCAACAACCTATACATTCCTTTCGGCAAAAACCATGTTCGATACGTTCGAAGGAAATACAGAAGGATGCTATTTGTATTCTCGCCACTCCTCGCCTTCTAACCTGTATTTAGGCGAAGCTTTAGCGGCAATGGAAGGCACCGAGTCGGCTAACACAGCGGCTTCTGGTATGGGCGCTATTACGCCTGCTATCTTGCAATTGTGTCAGGCAGGAGATCACATTATATCGAGCCGCACTATTTACGGCGGCACGTATGCATTTTTAAAAAACTTTACGCCAAGGCTCAACATAGAAACTACTTTTGTAGACATTACCAACTTAGAACAAGTTGAAGCCAGCATCACCAAAAACACCAGGATTATCTATTGCGAATCTGTGAGCAATCCGCTTTTAGAAGTCGCCGATATCGAAGCTCTTTCGAAAATTGCAAAAAAACATGATTTAAAATTGTTGGTAGACAACACCTTCTCGCCCCTCAGCATCACGCCGAAACGTTGGGGCGCCGATGTTGTTTTTCACAGTTTGACCAAATTCATCAACGGCAGTAGCGATACCGTTGGCGGTGTTACTTGCGCCAGCCAGGATTTCATCAATTCCTTGCGCGATGTCAACAACGGCGCCAATATGCTTTTAGGCCCTACGATGGATAGTTTGCGAGCAGCGTCGATCTTAAAAAACCTGCGCACACTCCACCTTCGTATGAAACAGCACAGTAGAAATGCCCTCTATCTCGCTGAGAAATTTGAAGCCGATGGATTGCGTACGGTGTATCCCGGACTCAAATCGCATAAAGACCACGAACTTTTCAAAAAAATGATGAACAAAGAATACGGTTTTGGTGGCATGCTCACCATCGATGCTGGAAGCCTTGAAAAAGCCAACGCATTAATGGAATTGATGCAAGAAAGAAATTTGGGTTACTTGGCCGTAAGTCTTGGCTTTTACAAAACCCTGTTCAGTGCCCCAGGAAGCTCTACTTCATCCGAAATTCCAATGGAAGAGCAAAAGGAGATGGGCTTGGGCGAAGGGCTGATCCGAATTTCCATCGGACTCGACAACGATATCGAACGCACCTATCAGATGATGAAGCAGTGTATGAAAGACATCGGCATTCTTGAATAGTCAACAAATTGCATCTTTGATTTAATTCTTAATTGGGCATTTCCCGTCAGAAGGGTTAGGCTTCACGTTTGTTATGAATAAGGATGGACGGCTTTAATCTTTTGTTCCTTTCTGATTATAAGGACTTTCACTGCAATCCGCTTCATAAGACTTGAATTTTAACTATATATTTTCCCAAGGAAATCTAAAGAAAACCCTAAACAACATCAATAAACTATGTCAAAAGGTTATTTTTTGGGACATTTCCGAGATATTAACTTATAATTCACACAATTACAGCGAGTTGTTTTCTAGTTTTACAGACCCGAATCATTTGTCAAACAAAAAATTACACTATGAAATCCGTACGATTCAAAGTCATCACAATAGTTGGATTATTTTTAGCGAGTTTAAGTTTTATTGCTTGCAAAAATACCAACAAAGGCGTAGATACTACCGCAATGGAAGAATCTGCTGATTTGGATATTACGGAGGAAGAAGCCGAGTCTTTAATAGGAACTATGGCTTGGACCGGTGAATATGAAGGTACGCTACCGTGTGCCGATTGCGAAGGCATTGAAACATTGGTTGTGTTGAACGACGATAATACGTATGTTATTACAGAGCACTATCTTAAAGGTGATGATTCCAATCAATTTGAGGAAACAGGTGTATTTGAGTTTGATGAAACAGACAACACCTTTACATTGATTCCTTCTGAAGAAAATGATGAAGGAAGAAATAGGCTTTACCGCTTAGAAGAAAACCAATTGATTGCCTTAAAACAAGACGGCAGTAAGGTAGAAGGCGAAATAGGTGACTATTACGTACTGACGAAATTATGATAAAAATATTTTCCTAATTCTTATATAAAAACCCCTAACTAAAGGGTCGCCTAGAGCGGCCCTTTTTTTTGTGTCGCACAAACCTAATTTGTTTCCAATTTTAAAATTTTAAGCCCTTCATTTTAAAAAGTGATTAAAAAAACAATACCTTGTATTCGGTTTTAAACATCACTTTTTATAATTTTAAAACATACGGTTTTTAAACCCCGAACTTAAGGACAGCAAATATTTAATTAGCAAGTAAATATTTGGGAATTTTAAGCATAGCATTCTTTAGAACCTACTAGAATCAATCACATATATGGAGGAGTTTTTTTACACTAATTTCGGTATTTCAGCAAACACGTTAAACTACGTTGTTTTGCCCCTATTAATTTTCTTTGCAAGGATTGGCGACGTTACCCTATCGACCATTCGTATTATATTTGTAATGAATGGCAACCGCGTTATTGCACCCCTTTTAGGTTTTTTTGAGGCTTTAATATGGTTGTTGGCCATTGGTCAAATCTTCAACAACATCGATAATGGATGGTCGTACATTGCATATGCCGCAGGATTTGCAATGGGAACCTTTGTGGGGATTACCCTCGAAGAAAAGTTAGCTTACGGACAAGTGGTTTTGCGTCTTTTTGCACCAAAGGAAGTTGACGAATTGTTAGTTTTTCTCGAAGAAAACAATTACCGCTATTCAATTTTAGATGCGGAAGGGAGAAAAGGAAAAGTGAATATCGTCTTTATGGTGGTCAATAGAGATAGCTTAAAACACCTTATCGCGGGTATCGACGAATATCACCCCAAAGCATTCTTCACCATCGACAGCGTGCGAAAAGTCAGTGACGAAATTCACGATAAAAAGAAAGCCAGTTCATCACTTTTTAGATTTTTACAGACAAAACGCAGATAATCTCACAAAATGTCTTTTTTTTAATTTAATCAAAGATTTAGCATAACAAATTCAATTCCGCTCAATTTTTGACCGTTTTCATATCAGGGAGCAATTATTATTCTTAAACCTCTAGACATTGAACAAAGACCGCGTCACCCTGTTATATGACAAGACCCATTCCTGTCATATAGAAACAATTATTTTACATATATTCGTGCCCCTACAACATTTCTAAAAAAATTTTACTTTGACAAATTTTCCTTGAGATAAAGATTGATTCTCAGGGTTATTCGTCATCTAGTTAGTTTTTAGAACGTGTAGCTCTTGTTAAAACAAGTCACTCATTAATCATTCAAAAAATTCAAATGAATCAAGTAAAATCTCCAATCCACAAGCTGTTTGTGTTGGCCATGATGTGTTCTGGCATCCTGGTATTTGCTCAGACGCCGCAAGAAGTTCAAAAAATCACTGCTAATTACAACAAAGGTTTGTTGATGCAATTGGCCGAAGAATCAGAAGTACGTGCAAAAGCCGAAAAGGCATTAGCCGAAAAATACGCTAGGGAAAGAAATATCCCAATTACGCAGACCACCGAAGATGGTGCCTATGTAGAAGTTCAACGCCTGCTTCCAGACGGAACCCTATTGTATTACACAACTACCAACACAGATGCGGCGAGATCGACGCGCACAGACCACTTGCACATTGGTGGTTCTCTTGGCCTGGATTTAGAAGGGCAAGACATGGTGGCCTATGTATGGGATGGTGGACACCCACGTATATCGCACAGAGAATATGATGGTCCGGGTGGAAATAACCGTGTATCGCTTTTTGATGTTGGCTCAGGTAACGGAAACTTAAACTTTCACGCTGCCCACGTTGCTGGAACTATTGCATCTTCTGGACTTCACCTCCAAGCAAAAGGAATGGCACCGCGATCACAAGTGCGCTCATCAGATTGGAACTCCGATCTCTCCGAAGCAACCGCTGCTACATTAGAAGGAATGCTAATTTCGAATCATTCCTATGGATATCGCGCTAGCAATATTCCAGACTGGATGTTTGGTGCTTATGTAGCACTTTCGGGCCAATGGGATAACCTAATGTACAATGCTCCCTACTACTTGATGGTTACTTCTGCCGGAAACGACGGACGATCTACAGGGTATAACGGAGAGCCGCTGCATCCGGGATACGATATCTTGAACAACTTTGCCACTGCAAAAAACAACCTCGTTGTTGCAAATGCAAATGATGCCAACGTAGATAATGACGGTAACTTAATATCTGTCTATTTAGATGGCTCGAGCAGTATGGGACCAACAGACGACCTGCGAATCAAACCGGATATTACCGGAAATGGAGTACAATTATTTTCAACATTAGAATACTCAGATAGCGCTTACAACTACCTAACAGGAACTTCTATGTCGTCTCCTAATGTTACGGGATCGCTCCTGTTGCTACAAGAACACTATAAAAATTCATATGATATGTTTATGCGTGCTGCAACCCTAAAGGGATTAGCGCTGCACACGGCCGATGACGCTGGCCCAGTAGGTCCAGACTCTAAATGGGGATGGGGACTGCTCAACACCAAGCGCGCCGCTGAAGCCATTACAGATAACGGCTCACAGTCGCTTGTACAAGAAATGGTATTGACAGAAGGAAGCACCATTACGCTCGAAGTTACTTCAGATGGCGTTAATGATCTAATTGCCTCTATCTCTTGGACAGACCTCCCTGGTGACCCGGTATATGGCATTGTAAACTCACCCGACCCTGTATTGGTAAACGACCTCGACATCAGAGTTACAAAAGGCTCTGAAACTAATTATCCTTGGCGACTTACTTCTGCAATTGCCAACAGCCAAAACGGAGACAATAACGTAGATCCTTTTGAGCGCGTAGATGTTGAAAATGCGCAAGGAACTTATACCATTACAATTACCCATAAAGGAAGTTTAGAAACAGGAAGTCAAGCGTTTAGTCTCATTGTTACCGGAATAGAAGTAATTTGTGATGGTGCTGAAACTCCTGAAAACCTAACCGTAAGCCAAGTAACCGACAATTCTGCACTTGTATCTTGGGATCCAATTATCGGAAACATATACGACCTGCGATACCGTGAAGTAGGCACCGGAACTTGGACAGAAATAGAAAACATTCCAAGTTCGAGCTACCAACTCACCAATCTTGAAAACGATACACGTTACGAAGCTGAAGTTAGAGGAAAGTGCTCGCCGAGTGAAACTTCGGCCTACTCAGATCCAATCATTTTCGATCTTGGTTGTGTATTCGATATTGCAAACACCGTAGAACCGATTACAAAAGTTGTTTTCTCAAATATTGATAATACATCGAGTCCAACATCTACAGAAGCGCTAGAAGATTTCACTCATATTCAAGGTGAAGTTAGCCGTCGAGCTACATACCAAATTGCTGTGGAAGGAAATACAGCCGGCACACGCACCAATTATTTTACGGTATGGATCGACTGGAATCAAAACGGTGAGTGGACAGACGAAGGAGAAATGATTGAAATTGGTGCTATCACGAACTCTACAGGAACAGACGGACAACAAGCAACGGCCGACATTACAGTTCCTAACAATGCCTATATTGGAGAAACAACCATGCGTGTGATTAAAAACTACAACGCCTCTCCTACAGATCCTTGTTTCATTTACAATTACGGACAGGCAGAAGATTACACACTTGTTGTGGATTCTAGAGTTGGAATCGAAGATCAAAATACAGCCGAATTTAGTTACTATCCGAACCCAACAGATGGCATGTTGTACTTTACTTCAAAACTAGACATAGAATCGATGACGGTTTACAATCTATTAGGACAACAAGTACTGAACCGTGCCAATGTTGCCGATAAAAAAGTTGACCTTACACCATTGGCTAAAGGAACCTATCTGTTCAAAGTGATTTTCGATGACGGACAGGTTGAAACCTTTAAAGTCTTGAGGAAGTAAGCCTTGGCAGAATTTGCCTAATTACTTTTTAGTCCTTAATTTCTAAATAAGCTCGTGATCGATTCACGAGCTTATTTTGTTTTCACTTTTCTTGAAATATAGAAACTCCATTAGGAATCTGAATTATTTCGTCTATGAATTAAAAATTTGCTTAGATTTATAAAAAATCATAAAACTACACGCCAACGTTAAAAATCGCCCATGAAAAGCCAAGACATCGAGCCTTCCGATTCTAGAGATTCAAAAATAATAAGTAATATAGAGCTCAACATTTGGGAAGCATTAATACCCGTAGTCGCTCTTATTATTATGCTTTTCTACAACGTTTTCTACGCATACGGCGACGATGCTCTAAGTGGGAGCAATCAATTTATCTTATTAATGGGTGCGGCAATAGCCGCCATTGTGGGCTTCTTCAACAAGATGAAGTTCGACCAGATGCTCGAACAAGTGGCCCAAAATATAAAGTCTACAAGTACAGCGATTTTAATTCTCTTATTAGTTGGTGCGTTGGCGGGCACCTGGCTGATCAGTGGAATCATTCCAACCATGATTTACTATGGCTTACAAATCTTAAATCCCACCATCTTTCTTGCAACCTGTGTCATTATTTGCGCCATTATATCGGTTGCAACTGGGAGCAGTTGGACAACCTCTGCCACCGTGGGAATTGCTCTAATAGGTATTGCCGACGCCATGAACATCCCGTTAGGGATGACCGCTGGAGCCATTCTGTCTGGAGCGTATTTTGGCGATAAAATCTCTCCGCTGAGCGACACGACCAACTTGGCACCCGCGATGGCAGGAACCGATCTGTTTACACACATACGGTATATGTTGTACACGACCATTCCTTCGTTAGTCATAACCATCCTTGTTTTTATCATTTTAGGATTGAATATCGACACCACGGGAACGGCGAATACTCAAGCAATTTTAGCATCCGTAAAAGAATCGATCAATGTTAGTCCATGGCTGTTTCTTGTCCCAATTATTGTGATCATAATGATTGTAAAAAAAACGCCACCGCTTATCGCCCTTTTATTAGGGGTTTTACTCGGAGCCGCAGCAGCACTCATTTTTCAACCTGAGATTGTCGCATCTATTGGAGGTGCATCTACATTGACCTTCAAAAGTGGGTATATGGGCATTATGGATGCCATTACCGTGGACAGTTCCATTCACACAGACAATGAAGCTTTACAAGATCTTTTTAAGGCAGGAGGCATGAAAGGCATGTTAGAAACCGTATGGCTGATTCTCTGTGCCATGGTTTTTGGTGGTGTTATGGATGCCATTGGCGCGCTCTCGGCAATAAGCAAAGCACTTCTATCGATATTTCACACCACTTTCGGGCTTTTTGCGAGTACGGTTGCCAGTTGTTTGGCCTTGAACCTTACGGCAAGCGATCAGTATTTAACGATAGTAGTGAATGGAAAAATGTACGCCCAAGCATACGAAGACAAAGGATTGGCGCCCGAGAATCTTTCGCGTACCTTAGAAGATAGCGGAACCGTTACTTCGGTTCTAATTCCTTGGAACACATGTGGTGCCTACCACAGTGGCGTTCTGCATGTAGACACGCTACATTATGCTGGCTATGCTGTTTTTAACTGGCTCAGCCCGTTTATGACCCTGCTTTTTGCCGCCTTCCGGATCAAAATCAGGCAGTTGGCAAATGGAAAAGAAGCATAGCGTTAATCTCTCATTGATAATGCGAGCTATAGGAATTGTCTATTGACACATAGAATTTTTCATTTACTTTCGTATTTGTAAAGCGTAGTTAAGCGGTATCTTTGTAGTGAAGAAAAACAATAACCCTTAAATACAAATACATATGTCATTAGTAGGAAAAAAATTCCCAAACATTTCAGTAAATGCAATGAATGAAATGGGTGAAACATTTCAAATAAATGTTTTAGAAGAAGCAGTAAAAAACAAGAAAAAAGTTTTACTATTCTGGTACCCAAAAGATTTCACTTATGTATGTCCAACTGAGATTATTTCTTTCCAGGAAGCTCTTTCAGAGTTTGAAGATAGAAATACAATCGTAATCGGTGCATCTTGCGACACTGCCGAAGTACACTTTGCGTGGTTATCTACCCCACAAGACAACGGTGGAATTGAAGGTGTAACGTATCCATTATTGGCAGACTCTAACCGCAACCTTGCAAGCGCACTTGATATCTTAGACACTGAAGTAGCATCGTACGACGAGGAAAACGATCAAGTTATCTTAAGTGGTGACAATGTTACTTACCGTGCAACGTATCTTATCGATGAGGAAGGAAAGATCTTCCACGAAAGTGTAAACGATATGCCACTTGGACGTAACGTAAAAGAATACCTTAGATTGGTAGATGCTTACACACACGTTCAGGAAAAAGGTGAAGTTTGTCCTGCAAACTGGGAGACCGGAAAAGAAGCTATGGAAGCATCAGCAAAAGGTGTTGCTGAATACCTTAAAAAATAATTGAAGATGACAGAATTAACACAAGATAATTTACTCGAAGTCATTCAAGAAAACCAGAACGTTGTTGTTCAGTTTTCTGCCGGTTGGTGTGGCAATTGTCGCTTGATGAAGCCGAGATTTAGAAAATTTGCTTCAGAGACAGAAGGTTTTAAATTTGTGGTAGTAGATGCCGAAAAATTTCCCGAAAGCCGAAAGTTGGCAACCGTGGACAACCTTCCAACCTTTGCCACCTATAAAGATGGTAAACTGGTTAACCAGGTACAGACCAATAAACATGAAATTTTAAAAGAATTGATAGATGAAGTTACCAGTAATTAGACATATTCAAAGAAATAATACTGTTGACAAAATCGAGAGCACTATTGAAGTTCTAGAATCGTTTAGCGAATACAATCGCATAACCGATGAAGAATTGAATGTTGTTGGCGAACTTATCACAAACCTATGTGGTGCTGTGGAAGTAAACAAAATGATTGCCGACGGCATGGCCGAACGCGATGCAGCAAATGCTTTTGCGCAAAAAGTAATGGGTTCTATCGATAGATAAATCCAACAG
>Ga0209075_1001040_pt1 | contig 26683 bp, 27 predicted proteins | sample Stecom2011_FD_187523 | JGI IMG/M metagenome (GOLD analysis project Ga0209075, IMG submission 187523) | Agricultural soil microbial communities from Utah to study Nitrogen management - Steer compost 2011 (SPAdes) (version 2) | ecosystem: Environmental > Terrestrial > Soil > Agricultural land...
GATGATGAAAAAATAACTCTAGAACTGTATCCAGATGTAGCTCCAAAGACAGTTGCAAACTTTTTACAATTAGTAGACAATAAATTTTATGATGGAGTAATCTTCCATAGAATTATAAAAGATTTTATGGTGCAAACTGGTGGATATTACTTAGATGGAAATGACTTACATTTAAAAGAAGAAATCCCAAGCATTATGGGAGAGTTTTCTGAAAATGGTTTTGAAAATAATTTAAAACATACTTTTGGTGTAATTTCAATGGCAAGAACAAGTGATCCTAATAGTGCAAGTAGTCAGTTTTTTATTTGTACAAACAATACACCACACTTAGATGGGTCATATGCAGCATTTGGAAAAACTGTAGATGAGGAAAGTAATAAAGTATTAAGAAAACTTAATCAAGCTACAACTTCACCTATTCATCCAACTTTAACAGATTTTCCTATTCCACCAATTACAATTAAATCAATTAGAAGAATCTAAAAATGCGATCCTAAAAAAGGGTCGCTTTTAGATTATCTTTAATTCTTGATGAATATTATATATTGTATATATGTATTCTGGAATTAATTATTTTTAAAAAAATCTTTGTGTTTTTTAAAATAATTGATATAATTGAAACATAAAGGAGAGGTATATTATGGTGGATGTTTCTAAAATTAAGTTTGATGCGAAGAAGTCGCTTTATGGTTATAGAATGCTTTACCTATGGCAATTACTATTACCATTAATTATTATTTTGTTTTTTGGTGCGTTTTTAATCCCTGCAATATTAAGTCGCATACTCGGGGGGCCTAACGTAACAAATGATGGAAAACTCGGATTAATAATTGCTCCGATATCAAGTTGGATTCTCACAAGATTAATTTGGCCACTTTTTAGAGCAAAAAGAATTTTAATTGGTAAAGAACTTTTAACAAGCAAGTATTCAGATCTTGATAAAATTAAGTTAGTAAAAGAACCTCTTCACATATTAAAACTAATCTGTGTTAGTCTAATTTTTACACTTATGGTTATAATCGGACTTGGTTTGTTTATTGTTCCAGGAATATTTTTACTCGTTATCTTTTCGATGGCAAATCATATGATGGTTGAAAATAAAGATATATCAATAATCGCTGCATTTAAATACAGCTATAGGTTAACAAAATATTATAAAAAAGATGTTTTAATTTTCTTTTTAAGCTTTATTCCACATTTTATTTTAGGTTTTCTAACACTCGGAATCTACTTCTTATTCTTCTATCCATACTTTGAAGTAGCGTATACGAATTTATTTATAGATTTAAAGAATAGTGGAATAATTTATAATAAAGTCTAAAAAAATAAAAAAGTTTTATGGCATATATTTACCATAAAACTTTTTTTATGTCTTATTTTTCTTTTTCTTGCATTAAGCGCATTGCATTTAAAATTGCAATTAATGAAACACCTACATCAGCAAAGACTGCAACCCACATATTTACAAATCCAAAGCCAGCTAGAACTAAGACTAAAACTTTTACTAATAAAGCAAAAATAATATTTTCCCAAACAATTTTACTTGTTCGTTTTGCAATCCCTCTTGCTTTACTTATTTTACTTAAGTCATCATTCATTATAACTATATCACTAGCTTCGATTGCGGCATCGCTACCCATACTACCCATTGCAATACCAATATCAGATATCGCAATAACAGGTGCATCATTAACTCCGTCGCCAACAAAGATTACTTTTTTATTATTTTCTTTTACTTTACTTTCAATAATTTCAACTTTTTCATGTGGTAATACTTCTGCATACACTTCATCAATTCCAAGTTTGTTTGCAACACTTAAAGCAACTTCTTTTTTATCACCAGTTACCATAGTAATTTTCTTAACACCTTGGTTTTTAAGTGATGTAATAGTCTCAAGTGCTTCAACTTTTATGCTATCAATAATTACAATATTACCAACATATTCACCATTTATTGCTATGTAAAGAACTGTTCCATGTTTACTACTCTCAGCAAGTTCAATATTATGTTTTTCTAAGAGTCGCTTATTACCAATTAGTACATCTAAACCATCGATTTTTGCATTAATACCTAAGCCATTTGTTTCTTCATAATATTTAATTCTTGATTGATCAAGTTCTTTCCCATATGCTTCTTTGATTGTTGTTGCAATTGGATGAATTGAATAGTACTCAGCTAAAGCAGCAAGTTCTAATAATTTATCTGAATCTAGTTTTTCAGCATTAATTTCACTAATTTCAAACCTTCCTGTAGTTAAAGTTCCAGTTTTATCAAAAACAATTTCTTCGCTATTTTTTAGTGCTTCTAAATAATTGCCTCCCTTGATCATAATACCATTCCTTGATGCAAACCCGATCCCAGCATAAAAACCCAAAGGAACGGAAATTACAAGGGCACACGGACAAGATACAACTAAGAAGCTAAGTGCACGGTATAACCAAACATTAAAGTCAGCTTGGAACACCAATGGTGGGATTACTGCAAGTAGTGTTGCTATTAAAACTACAATAGGTGTATATATTCTTGAAAACTTTGTAATAAAGTTTTCTGTTTTAGCTTTTTTGGTGGAGGCTTGTTCAACCATTTCTAAAATTTTATTTACAGTTGAATCATTATATTCTTTAGTAGTCTCAACAACAATTGGTTTGTCTTGATTAATAAATCCACTTAATACTTGACTACCAACTGTAGCATACTTAGGAATTGCTTCACCAGTAATATTTGCAGTGTTAAGTGCTGTTTCACCCTTAACTACAACACCATCAATTGGTACCTTTTCTCCAGGTCTAACTAATATGTTACTTCCAACTTTTACTTCAGCTGGATTAACCTTCTTATAGTCACCTTCTACTTCTAAGTTAGCATAATCACTTTTAATATCCATTAAGTTTGCAATTGACTTACGTGAACGATCAACTGCAAGATCTTGGAACATTTCACCAACTAGGTAAAATGCCATAACCGCAACAGCTTCATGGTATTCACCTATAATGAATGCCCCGATTGTTGCAACCATCATTAAAGTATTTTCATCAAATACATTTCCACTAAATATATTTCTTACTGCTTTTATAATTACAGATTTTCCAACAACAAGATAACTTGTTAAGAAAAGAATTGTTTTATATAGTGGAGCAATATTTAAAAACATTCCAAATAAAAATGGGATTAAAGCAATCCCTAACCTAATTAGAGTAGCTTTTACTATTTTACTTCCGCCCTCATGTGCAACTTTTTCTTCTTCCACAAATGCACTCGGTTCAACTAATTTTACTATATCTTTTGTTTCTTTGATGATTCGTGGTAAGTTATGTTTAGAATCAATCTCTAAATTCAATTTAGAATTTACAAAATCTAGTTCTACTCGTTTTACTCCAGCAATATTTCTAACTTTACTTTCAATCTTTCTTGCACAATTAGTACATGTTAGATTACCGATAAATAAAGTTTTATCTTCTAGATTTTCAATTCTTTTTTCATTAATTGTTATTTGATGGTTATGACTATTAATAATTTTATTAATAGTTTGAAAAAGTTTATTAGAATCTTTTCCTTCATCAACAACAAAACTTATGCTAAGGTCACTATATTTTACTTCTATATTATCTAAATTTATTTCATTTACGATGTTTTCTAAACAACTCTTACAATTCAAACCCTCAAGAGTAAACTCTTTTTTCATGATTTGAGTCTCCTTTTTCTATCATTCTTCCACACTTTACTAAAGGATTACTTCCAAGTATAAAATGGAGATTATATAAGAATTATTCCCTACTATTATATTATATGCTAAAAACATTTGAATGTCAACTCATATGAGCGACTATTCAAATGTTAATTTTTACTTATATAATTCTTTTATCTTTTCAACTAAACTACTACGTAAAAACGTATAGGAATCACGGTTCATATTACCACTTGCAACTTGTTTTCTTGCATGTTTTAATTCGTAGTTTAACTCTTGAAGATCAATAATTAAACCATTAATTTCATTAATCATCACAAGTGCGGCAGGGGTAATTTTAGAGACAATCTTAACTTGTTTTGCTTCTTTTTTTCGTTTACTTTTTCTTTCTCTTATTACAAAGTTTTCACCAGATAAAGTAGCTAAATCATAAAATAGATGCTTAGAATAAAACGTTAATTTAAATGCTTGTCTTGGCTTCTTTATAATAAAATAAACAATTCCAAGAATAAATAATAAAGAACCAACAACTTTTAAACCAATATTTAAATAAGGTATTATATTTGTAAAGTTTTCGATAAAGCTTAAAGTAAATATAATTATTCCAAAAATAATTAAGCCAAACCCAAGTAGTCCGCGTTTTGCATGATAGAAACTTGTATCAACTCTATCTATTGCATCAACTGGAAACTCTTCTCTTGTAAAGCCTTTTTCAGTTGTTGATTCTGCAATTATCCTTTTAGTACTAACGATTAAACTACGTTCAATCTCACCAACTTCATCTTTTCTAGAAGAGGAAAAGTAACGATAAACTTTTATTAACTCTTCATTTGTTGCAAATGTAACTTTATTTTGATTTTTATTCATAGGTACTCCTTTCAGTTAACCTTCAATTTTTATCCATTTTCCATCTTCTTTTTTTATATATTTTCTTCTTTTGTTTTTCTCAATCTTTTTTAACAACTCTACTTCTAAATCAATATCTAACATCTCTGCAATTCCCAAAATATAAATAACTACATCAGCAAGTTCTTCTCCTAAATCTTCTTCCTTATTTTGATATGCATTAAATGCTTCTGCTAGTTCTCCATAGGCAAGTAAAAATTCTAAATTTAAATCTTTAATATTAAAGCCTTTATTTACTTTGTTTTTAATAACTTCCTCTTGAAGTTTTTTTAATTCTACCATTTCTCATCACCTTTTTTATTTAATTTATTATAACAAAAATTTAATAAATTGCTAGCAAAATAAATAAAAATGTAGAAAAATGTAAAATAATAATAAATAAAAGTGACTACTTCAACACTAGAAATAGTCACTTTTTTAGTTACAATATAAAATTACTTATTTACTTTTTTCATTAATTCAATGTATCTTGGATCATCACAAAATTTTATAAATTCTTCATTTAAAGTTTTAATAACAAATGGCATCGCCTTAACGCCACCATTATTAAACTGACCTTCAAGACCAAACAAGAAATTAACGTCACTAACATTATAATTTTGATCTTCATCAAACCTAGCCGCATGCATAATTGCTTTTTCTAAGTAATTAAACATTTCATCTGTATTTCCTAATTTTAATTGGAACTTCGCAACATCCAAATAATCTCTAGAAACTAAGAAATTATAATAATTTGATTTTCCAGAATTAGTAAAATACTCTCTAAATATTGCAGTTAACTTAATTAATTCAAGAGCTTCTTTTTGTCTATTTAGTTTTTCAAAACACTTAGCTAAATTAAAACTTAGTGAGGCAAAAGAAAACGCAAAATCATTCAAATGATTTTGTAAAAGATTCATACCCTTTTCAAACTCGCCCATTTTAATGTAATTATCTGCAATTTGTACTATATACTTATTACTATTTAGTGACAATAATAATTCGTTTGCTTCCGCATATTTTCCTAAACTTGATAATGCAAAACTTTTATTTTGAATAATAGATTCTTTATGTTTACCATTAGTATCAAGGAATAATGCCTTATCAAAGTATTTTAGTGATCGAGTAACCAGTTCGAAATCTTGTTCTTTTTTATTTAGGCCACCAGACATTAATGTTCTACCCATTAATAGATTTAAATCAAAATCATTTGGAAATTTAATTAATGCCGTTTCTAAATGGTCGATTGCCTCAATATATTTTCCAGTTCTATTTAATTCTAAAGCAACCTCTTTAAGTTCCTTTAACGTTTCATTTTTTAAATCAAACCCAAGTAAACTATCAATTGATATTCTGAAGATTGTTGCAAGATTAGGAAGTAGCGTAATATCCGGATAACTTATTCCACTTTCCCATTTGCTAACTGCTGCATTACTTACATTTAATAATTCAGCTAGTTCTTCTTGGGTGAAATTATAACTCTTTCTAAGTTCATAAATTTTCTTACCAAAACTAACGTTCATAAAATACTCCTTTCACTTTATTATACTCTTAAGAGCAATTTTATTATATCACATATACAAGCATTTCCTAACGATAGATTTTCAACAAATGAAAATTCAAATTTAACTATTAGTTAAACCAAATAAATAATAAAAAAGGTTTGATAATTAATATCAAACCTGTTGTTATCAAAATGGAGCAGGTAACGAGAATCGAACTCGCACCATCAGCTTGGAAGGCTGAGGTTCTACCATTAAACTATACCTGCAAATGGTCGGGAAAACAGGATTTGAACCCGCGGCATCTTGGTCCCAAACCAAGCGCTCTACCAAGCTGAGCTATTTCCCGACTAAAATAAAATTCATAAGAAAAAAGTCCGATGAATGTATTGCGCTTTTTCCACGCTATATTATTATATAATAAACCGACTAAAAAGTCAACTACAAATTGTAATATTTTTATATTTAATTTCCAGACTTTTTTGCATATATATTATAGCATTTTTTGAATATAATTTCAAACCAAAACAAAAAACAAGTGGCAGATAAGCTACCACTTATTTCTGAGCAGTTGTACTATTTGCTAACATCTCTTCAGCTTTCTTCACTAAGTTTCTAGTTTTATAGCCGCCTGCTCTGGAAGTTAACTCTACTCTTTCAGCTTCAGCCAATAATGAATTATCACTCGGCTGATCCTTCGTAGATTTCATATATCTAACCTCCTATCATATTTTTTACAATTCTAATCTCTTTATGCATAAAAATTGAAAAAGAATTAATTATAAATTATAATTAGTAAAGAAATACTAGTAATGGAGTGTCCATATGATTAAGTATTTACACAGCAATAATTTTAAAAAGATTGTTAACAAAAATATAGAGAGTATCTATCATTTTTCAAACGCAAACTATTATGACCCTAATAATATAAATTTCGGTAAACTTCGTGTCTTCAATGACGAAGTATTTAAGCCTGGTGCAGGTTTCGATTTACATTTACATCGAAATCTTGAGATTATTACTTATGTAATTGAAGGCTCCCTAACTCATAAAGATAGCTTAAACAATTATTTAACTTTAAAAGCTGGCGATATTCAACATATGAGTGCGGGCAAAGGAATTTATCATAGCGAGTTTAATGAAGGAGATCAAGATTTAAAATTGATTCAGATCTGGATACTTCCAGAAAAACGTAACCTTGACCCAACACACTCACTATTTGAAACAAAAAATTTAGAACTTAACCAACTACACAAAGTTGCATGTAAAGAAGATGCACCTTTACTTGTTAATCAAGATGTAAATATTTATATCTTAAGGTTAGAAAAAGATAAAGAAATAAATTTTGAAGTTCTAGAATCTCGACAAGCATACTTGGTTTCAATCGAAGGTAGTTCAATTATTAATCAAATTAAAGTAAAAGATAAAGATGCTTTAGAAGTCATTGAAGAAAACTTAAGTATAAAAGCATTAACTGATTCTCATTTCATTATTATCGAAATGAAGAAAGGATAATTATGAATATCAAACAAGGAAATAATAAATTTTATATTGGCAATTCTGAAGAGGAATATGTTGCAGAAATAACATATAAATTAGAAGGTGATGTTATGGTCGTAGATCATACATTTGTAAATGAAGAATTACGCGACCAAAACATTGCAAGAAAACTGCTTGATCATTTATTAGAATATGCAAAAACTAATAGTAAAAAGATTAAGCCAGTATGTCCTTATGTTGTAAAAATGTTTGAAAGAAACCCCGATTGGTCTTATTTACTAGCAAACCAAAATTAAGCACTTCTTAAAGCAAGAAGTGCTTTTTTCTTTAGTTGACTATTATATCTTTAAAATAAGTTTGAATTAATCGCTTCTTCTTTTCGAAGTAATATTCATAATCATTTAGATAATCATTATCTAAATTATAGAAGGGAATAATCCGAAAAGTATTACTACCATCTTTGTATCGATATAATAATGTTGCAGTCTTGTTTTTTAATTCAATCTTACCGTTTGCCTTTTTACATATATCAACACCAACTCCCATACCGATTAATCTATCAATTCCTTTTTGATCACTTAAAAAGTTACCAAGTGAATATATTACAAATGTTTCCCTTTCATCATTTACAATCACATCTACGGGCTGAATAACATGTGGATGATGACCAATAATTATATCTACACCTAAATCAGCTAAATAATTCGCTTGCTTTATTTGAACTTCATTAGGATAATCTTGATACTCATCCCCCCAATGCATACTAACAATTATAACATCAACTAAGTATCTAACCTTTAAGATATCTTGCCTCGCTTTTTCATTACTATAGACATTTGCAAGATACTCTTTACCTTGAGGATGCGAAATGCCGTTTGTTCCATAGGTATAAGCAACAAATGCAAATTTAATTCCTTTTTGATTAAACATTTTTACTTGTGAGATGTTTTCATTTTTTACTGCTCCAGAATATATCACTGGTTTTTGATCTAAATAATTAATTGCATTAATAATTGCTTTTTCACCTCTATCTAAAGTATGGTTGTTTGCAATCGATATCAAATTAAAACCTACTTCAACTAGCGCATCTCCAAGTTCATAAGGACTGTTAAAAGCAGGATATGTAGAAAGGCCAATTTCTTTTCCGCCTAGGATAGTTTCTTGATTTATAAATTTTAAATCATATTGATTAATTAGCGGCTTTATATCTTCATAAAATGGCAAAAAATTATATTCTTGATTTACATAAGCTGCTTCATAAATCGTATGATGAATAAGATTATCGCCTACTGTAAATAAAGATACTACAATTTCTTCATCTTGGATTAATAAAGATTCATTCGTTTTATTTCTTAATGAATGAATAAAAAAACAAAGTAAGATAAATAATATTAAACAAACTCTTTTCAAAGTTATCACCAATATTATTTTTCTTACTTTTTGTTATTTTAATATGGAAATTTTTATCTAATGTTTTCTAATTTCTCGATTACACTAATAATATCTTCATTGAAGACTAATTTTGCATAATTATCATATTGAGTCGTTTGCTTATTAATTACTACTAAATTTTCTCCCAGAAAATATTGAACTAAGCCAGCAGCGGGATATACTGTTAATGATGTTCCAACAACTACTAAACAATCACTATTTTTTATAGCATTAATTGCTCCATTTAATACTTTTGAATCTAACACCTCTTCATATAAAACTACATCTGGTTTAATGATTCCACTACATTCACACTTTGGTACATCTTTGCTTTCTATAATATAATCTAAATCATAAAACTTATTACAGCTTATACAATAATTACGATATACACTTCCATGAAGTTCATAAACCTTTTTGCTTCCTGCTGCCTGATGTAAGTTATCAATGTTTTGAGTAACTACTGCTTTTAGTTTCCCTTGCTTTTCTAGGTTAGCAAAAAAGTAATGAGCCTTGTTAGGTAAAGCATCTTTGTACACTAAGTGTTTTTTATAATATTCATAAAATGTTTTTGGATTAGCATGAAAAAACGTATTTGAGATTATTGTCTCAGGTCCAATATTTCCATACTTTTCACTATATAAACCAGTAGCAGAACGAAAATCAGGTATTCCACTTGGAACACTTATTCCTGCTCCAGTAAATAAAACTATATTATTACTTGAATCAAGTATTCTTTTTAATTCTTTAACTTTTTCCATCAATAACACCATCCTTTAAAGTCCTAGTATACTTATCATATACTAGGACATTTTTTAAAACTGTTCACTTATTGTTTTACCTTGCATATGTAAAATCAAGTAATCTGGTCCTCCTGCTTTTGAGTCAGTTCCACTCATGTTAAAACCACCAAATGGTTGGTAACCAACAATAGCACCTGTACACTTACGATTTAAGTATAGGTTACCTACGTGGAAATCTTCTCTAGCTCTTTCTAGATTAAAACGGTTATTTGATATAACTGCACCAGTTAAACCAAATTCAGTATCATTAGCAACAGCGATTGCTTCATCAAAATCTTTAACTTTACAGATTGCAAGTAGTGGGCCAAAGATTTCTTCTTGCATAATCCTAGCCTTTGGATTAACTTCAACAACTACTGTAGGTTCAATAAACCAACCATTAGTTTTATCTCCTTTACCACCAGTTAAGATTTTTCCTTCACTATTTGCAATATCAATATATTTAATTAAACGATTAAATGCTTTCTCATCAATTAGTGGTCCCATATATGTTTCATAACTGCTTGGGTCTCCAACAGAAAGTTTCTTTGTCTTTTCAACTACTTTATCCACTACAGCATCATACACATCTTGATGAATTATTGCTCTTGAACAAGCACTACATTTTTGGCCACTAAATCCAAATGCACTTTTTACAATCTCTTCTGCAGCAAAATCAACATCTACATCTTTATCAACGATAATTGCATCTTTTCCACCCATCTCAGCAATTACTCGTTTTAGCCATATTTGTCCTTTTTGAACCTTTGCTGCTTTTTCATAAATCTCAACTCCAACTTCTTTACTACCTGTAAAGGAGATGAATCTTATTTTTGGATGTTCTACAAAATAATTTCCAACTTCGCTACCGCTTCCAGGAACAAAGTTTACAACACCAGCAGGTAGTCCAGCTTCTTCTAATATTTCTAGCATCTTATATGCTATAACAAGTGTATTAGAAGATGGTTTTAAAACAACTGTATTACCACTTACTACAGCTGCAGTAGTCATCCCTGTTAAAATTGCAAGTGGAAAATTCCATGGTGAAATAATTGCACCTACACCAAGAGGAATATAGCGATATTCATTACGCTCTATTTTATCTCGACTTAATACTTTTTTATCTATTTCTTGTAAATCCAATATTTGATTTGCATAGTATTCTAAAAAGTCTATTGCTTCTGCTGTATCAGCATCCGCTTCAGCCCAAGGTTTACCTGCTTCAAGAGTCATTAAAGCACTTAGTTCAAATTTGCGTCTACGATAAATTGCAGCTGCCTTAAATAAGATATCAGCACGGATTCTTGGGTCTACCTTTTTCCAAGTTTCAAATGTTTTAAGAGCAACTTGCATTGCTGCTTCTGCTTCATTAATTCCTGCTTGATGAATTTTCCCGATTAATTCTTTGTGATTAGCAGGATTATAAGAATCTAATATTTTTCCAGTTTCAATTCTTTCTCCACCGATTACAAGCGGATAAGTTTTCCCTAAATAACTTCTAACAGTTTTTAATCCTTCAAGATACTTTTTACGATTTTCTTCAATACTGAAATCCGTTAATGGTTCAGTTCGATATTGATAAATAGCCACATTCTCCTCCTATACAACCGATTTTTCAATTTTAAATTCGCGTTTTTCTTTAAATCTATTTAATGATAATTCTGTTATATCAAAACTAGGTTCTTCACCTAAAACTATTTCACTAATAAGTTTACCAGTCATTGGACCAAACATAAAACCATGGCCACTAAATCCGCAAGCAAGATAAAATCCTTCTAACTCATCTAACTTACTTATTATTGGTTGACGATCTAAAGACATATTATATAGTCCAGCCCATTGTCTTACTACTCTTAACTCACCTATTGGTGGTAAAAGATCACAAACTGTTTTAGCCATTTCATCTAAAAACTGCCAACTTGATGTAATGCTATGATTCTTTTCTATATAAGGATCACTTCTACCCATTATAAAACTACCATGAGGTACTTGTTGACAGTAGATATTTTTTGAAAATGACATAACCATTGGACCTTGCATTTCTTCAATTGGTTCAGTAACTAAAATCTCATGTTTTTCTGAATAAACAGGTATATCTATTCCTGCTAACAATCCAATTTCTCTTGCATAACCACCAGCTGCATTTATTACATTATTTGTCTCAACAACACTTTTATTAGTAATAACTCTTTTTATTTTGCCTTTATCAACTATAATCTCTTTTACTTCTTCACGGAAATAAAACTTTACACCAAGGCGTTTTGCTGCAAGGTAGTATGCTTCGGTCGTAGTAAAAGGATTTAAGTGCCCATCCGTATTACAAAATGTTGCACTTATTATTTTGTTTATATCTAAATGAGGAACTATTTTCTTTGCTTCTTCTTTAGTAAGTTTTACAGAAGGTATTCCTAAACTGTTTTGCAGTTCTACGTTTTTAGTAAACTGTTTGTCTTCTTCTTCTGTACAAGCTACTATTAAATAACCATCTTGTTTAAATTCAATATCACCATCATACTCTAGTTCTTCTTTTGCTGTTTCAAAAAATTCTATACTTGCTTTTGCAAGCTCGCAATTTAATTTCGTACCCCATTGTTGTCTTACACCTGCTCCACAACGACCAGTAGCTCCACTTGTTAAGTAAGATTTATCAAAAACGATTATATCCTTTATACCTTTTTTAGCTAGCTCATACGCTATACTACAACCACTTATTCCAGCCCCTATAATTACATAATTAGCTTTCATCATCTGCACCATCCCGTATAGCTTTTAACTTAACTCCCATGACTGGTGGTCTTACATTTGGAGTTTTAACATTATCAACATTCACACCTAAATATTTTGCAATTTCTCTTTGGACTAACCAACCGCAAGTATTAGCTTGGCACGGTCCCATTCCAAGTCGAGTTATTCTTTTTATCTCTTCAAAGTCAGTGTAACCTTGGTTAAATAGTTCATGAATTTCCTTTAAAGTAATATCTTCACAACGGCAAATAATTACATTATCCTTATCCATTAGTTTTTCTCCTAATCGTTATAAAGTCATATAATAAAGATTTATCAACTTCTACATGAACTAATAATGTTTTATCCTGACTTGGTCTATTATCAACTTTTATAATTTTTGCATCCCCAATAACTTCTCCATAACGATTTACCGCATACCAGATCTCACCTTCAATAGGAGACGGCATAAATTCATACGGTATTTTAAATAATGCTTTAGATTCTTTTACTCTACTAACAGTAATTGCAAGTCCAGGGCAGCTATATGCACATATTCCACATCCAGTACATTTATCAAAATCAACTACTGGAATGTTATTAATGTTTTCATTTATTGTTATTGCTCCAAAAGGGCAACTAGTACTACAAGGATTACATGGAATGTTTTCATAACATTCAATAATTGCTTTAGGTTTAATTAGTACATCAATACTAGGAAACTTAGATAATACTTGATCTTGTGTTGGAACCCCTTCTTTATAAAGCATTGCTTTCTCCTTTCAACTTAAGAAAACCATCTCGTAATTTCTTTCCAAATGGTCCACTTCTTAAGTTAGTTAGTTCTTGTTTATATTGATCAATTAACTTATCATATTCAGGATGAACTTTTCCTAAAAACTTACTTGCAACAAGTCCAGTTAAATAACCTTCTACAATTGCACTACTTGCTTCCTCAATTGCACAAACATCACCGCAAGCATATATTCCCGGAATACTAGTTTCATTTTTGTCAGATAACACTGGTACTACTCCACCAAGTTCACTAACGTATTTCATTTCGCAACCTACCATTGTTAATAGTTGCGATAATGGAGATAAACCAACCGCAACACAAACTGCATCTACATCATAAACTTGTTCTGTACCAGGGATAAATTCAAAGTTATCATCAAGTTTAATTGTTTCAACCTTCTCAACAAAATCCTTACCAATAGCTTTTTTAATTGTTGTGTTTATATAAATTGGGATACCATAGCGGCGAAGTTTGGCTGCATGGACTTTGTAGCCACCAATTTTTGAACTTGCTTCAACTACAGCAATAACCTTCACTCCAGCTTGAAGTAATTGATAGCTTACAATTAACCCAATATTACCACTACCAACCATAATAATTTTATGTCCTGGCTTAACTCCATATACATTCATTAAAGTTTGCACTGCACCAGCACCATAAACACCTGGTAAATCATTATTTTCAAAAGCTAATGATTTCTCACTTGCACCAGTAGCAATAATATATGCATCAGCTTTAAGTTTTAAATATTCTTCTTCTTTTAAAACTGTAAGCACTTTGTCTTCATATAGACCAAGCGCAGTTGTATTTACCCACACCTCAATGAGAGGCGATTTTCTTACTTCTTCAATTAATTTTTCTGCTATTTCAAATCCTCTTGATTTTGCATATTGTTTTTCACTACCAAAAAACATATGTGTTTGCTTTATTAATTGACCCCCAAGCATTGGACTTCTTTCTATAATTAGTGAACTTTGACCTGATTTTGCTGCGTTAAGGGCAGCACACAAACCAGCTGGTCCACCTCCAATAATTACTAATTCCCTATTTAACATCTAACACACCTTTATCAGTTTGCGTTCTTACATCAACGCCTTCTTTTAATAAAGTTATACATGTTCGAACATTAGGCACCCCATCTACAATCATATTACATGAAGCGCAATTTCCAATTGCACAATAAAAACCTCTAGGTCGTTTTAAGCGAATGCTTTCGCTTAACTTTTTTACCCCTAATGCATGTAGCGCAGAAGCTATTGTGTCACCTTCATAACCATAAACCTTTTCTCCATTGAAAGTAAAATAAAGTTTCTTTCGGTCTTGATTAAATTTCAAGATTGGATGGTTTTTAATTCTCACGCATTTCACCCTTTCAACCATATTATAACATTTATAAAATAAAAATAGAATATTAAATTTTCCCGATTTTTTCCTATTTTTCCAAAAAATGTATTATATAATTTAATATTTTATTGCAATATGCTATAATTAAAAAAAACGAGGGAGGATTTATGCCGAGTAACGAACTAGACAGATATGTAAAATTTAGAAATTTTCAAAGAGGGAAGTTTTATCATTACATTGTCATCCCAGTATTAATGGCATTAACTTACTTAATTGTCTATTTAACAGACAATAAAGTATATGGACACGCAATGTATATTCCAATCATCTACGCAAGTTTTGCACTTGGACATAAACATGCAATTGCAGTTGGTTTTATTGGTGGAATTGTTCTTGGTCCATTAATCCCTTTTTCCGTTGAAACTGGTGAACCTCAAGAAACAATTCAATGGGTTTTTAGACTTGTTATGTTTACTTTAATTGGCTTTTTTAGTGGTCTTTTAATTTATCTAATAAAAAAGAATTCACTTAGAATTGTAAATTTATTATCATATAATCAGGAAACTAATCTACCAAATAAAAACGGTCTTAAACTACTTAATACAACTATAGATTTAGAAAAACCAAAAACAATAGTTTCATTAGTTATTAATAATTATGATATATTAATCGAACTATTTAATAATTCAGTCTACCATAAATTAATTAAAGAAATTGCAAATATATTAAAAACTGAATTACCTAATACAACTGTAATTCATCCAGAAGATAACAAATTATGGCTAACTACTGAGACACTAGATAAAGATTTAATAGTTAACACAATAACTACAAAAGTAACAAATGATATAGTTATCGATGATGTTAATTTTTATGTTGATCTTTCAATTGGTTTAAGTATTGCAACTTGTAAAGAAGATTATCACTTACAACAAACATATCGTAATGCAGATACAGCTGCAAAACATGCACAAAAAAATCATTTAGTTTATTCAATCTATGATGGTAATAAAATAATCCATCAACAAGATTTCGAACTTTTAGGATCATTTTTACAAGCCTTAGAAAATGAGGAAATATACTTAGACTATCAACCGATAATTAATTTAAAAACTAATAAAATCGATAAGTTTGAAGCATTAGTTCGTTGGAATCATCCAACAAGAGGATTTATAAGACCAGATAATTTTATCCCTCTAATTGAACAAACCCAACTAGTACATTCACTTAGCAATTGGGTTTTACTTAAAGTAATTGAAAAGATAAAAGAATTTGAAGAACAAAACATAAGTTTAAAGTTTTCAATCAATATCTCAGCAAATAATTTATATAGTGAAGATTTTATAAATAAATTAATCGAAATTAAAAACTTCTATAAAATCAAAGATTTTCAAATTGAATTAGAATTAACAGAAACTCAAGAACTTGTAAGAAGTACTTCTTCAATTGAAACATTAATTCGCTTAAGAGAAAATGGTTTTGATGTTGCAATAGATGATTTTGGTAAAGGTTATTCTTCTTTATCATCACTTCATATGTTCCCAGCTTCAACATTTAAAATTGATTCTTACTTCTCAAAACAACTTGATGAAGATCCAAATGTTATTCATATCATTGAAGGTGTAATTGTTTTTGCTCACAAACAAGGAATTAAAGTGTTGTTTGAAGGTATAGAGAATAAAACTGTAGATCAAAAGATTAGAGCTATTGACTCTGACTATGGACAAGGCTATTATTACAGTAGACCAATCCATCAAGATAAAATACTTGAATTTTATCAAAATAATGATGGCTATATCTTTAAAAACAAAAAGGCAAAGTTAAAAAGTGTTTTAGAATAAAATCTAAAACACTTTTTTTAATTCAATTTTACATAAATTAACTTAGCAATATTACTATTTATTGTATAAGTATTTTTACCTTCAATTTCAAAAACCCCAAGCTCAACATCTTTTGCTTTTAATGTGAATTCATCCTTTAACTTTATTCCTTGTTTATCTAAATAACTAAGTAGCGATTTATTCTCACTAACTCGTTCAATAACAAACTTATCACCAACAACTAAGTCATGAATTGAAAGTTGGGTTACAGGTAAAGTTTCTACATCACTCTTTGGAATTGGATTTCCATGCGGATCACTTTCAGGTTTTCCTAAAAAGTTATATAAAGCATTAATTACGCGTTCGCTTGCTGAGTGTTCCAACAATTCTGCATCTTCATGGACTTCTCCCCAATTAAATTTAAGTGTTTCAGTAAGAAATACTTCAAGCACACGATGCGATCTAATCATTCTTATTGCTTCATTTTTACCTTGTTTAGTTAACTTAACTCCTTTATATGGAATATATTTTACAAGTCCATTTTTTTCAAGACGTTTTATCATTTCATTGGTCGTTTGGATAGTAACCCCAATTTCTTCCGACAATTCTTGCAATTTTACTAAAGCAAGATCTTTTTCAACTGTTTGGAGATAAATCATCTTTACATAATCTTCCTCAGCGCGATTCATAATTAACACCTCTTTTTTCTATTATACACTTCTTGATAGCATACTTTCAATTAAAGTTGTACCCTTATTAGTAATCTTTAATAGATTACTATCAATTTCAATATATTCTTTTTCAATCGCTAGATTTATATATTTTCTATAATAATTATAGTTCCAATCGATTGCTTTATATACTCCATCAACAAGTAATATTTCACCACCATCTTGATGATTATATATATGCATTAATAAGACAAGTAATTTAAACTCATTTTTTTGTCTGCTTCTTCTATATATAGTAAATAAAACTCCATTTTTAGGATTGAATAAAAAGACAAGTAAGAAGACTACTAATGTAACTGTAGCGATAGATCCACTAATAACAACATCAAAATATAGGGCGAATAAATAGCCAACTACACTATTTAATATTCCTATTATGATTGCATTTAAAACTGTTGAGAAAAGGTTCTTTGTATAAAGAAGGGCGGTCATTGCTGGCCCAACCATTAAAGCAATAACTAAAATAGCACCAACTGCATTAAATGCACTTACAGCAGTTAATGATACTAAAAACATTAATGCATAGTGAATTATTACTGGTGAGATTCCAAGCACCATAGCTAAAGCAGCATCGAAACTTACAATCTTTAATTCCTTATAAAATATTATAAAGAAAAGTAAGTTTAAAATCAAGACTCCAAGCATTATATATAAAGCTTTAGGTCCAACTTCCGTTCCAAAAATGACTAACTGATCGAAAACTGTAAACTCAAGATTCCCAAGTAATACAGCATCAACATCTAAGTGAACATCTCGAAAACGTAAGCTAATAATAATTACTGCTATACTAAATAATAACGGAAAGACTACTCCGGTCGCTGCATCTTCACTTGTTCTTTTTGATTTTACAATTAGTTCAATTAAATAAACTGTAATAACTCCCATTATGGTTGCACCAAGGATTAAAAGTGGAGAGTTTAAATCGTGAACTAGCATGTATGCAAGCACTATTCCTAGTAATACTGTATGACTAATAGCATCAGTCATCATTGACATTTTTCTTAAGACTAAAAACACACCAACAATTGAAGCAGACATGGCAGTAAAAACTGCGATTAATAAAATACTTATATTCATTTTCTTTCTCCAATAATTGATTCTACTTTTTTATTGCCTACATCTGTAAGATAGTAACTATTACTTTTTTCTTCAATATAGCCTTTCTCTAAGAGTCCACTTATGTCTTCACTAGATTCTAATAAACCATTTTCTTGATATGCATGAATTAAATTATGATATTTTCTAATTTGAATTTGGTGAATTTTATCTATAATAAATTTATTGATTACACCTCGCTTAGGTGCAAACAATAAAGCAATTAAGACAATTGTACAAAGGATAACAACAATTACAGGACCGGTTGCTAAATTTGTAACTTGCGAACTAATAATTGCACCAGAAGCTCCAGAAACCAAACCAAATAATCCTGCAAGCAATGTGTTATAAACTAACTTTTTGCTTAGTTGTCTTGCGGCTACAGCAGGAGCAATTAATAATGCACTCATTAATATTACTCCAACAGTTCTAATGCTAATGGTTACTACAATAACAATTAAAGTATTAAAAATAATTGTTGTTATGCGGTTAGAGTAACCTAAACTTTGGTAAAATTCATTATTAAATATAAATAGTTTAAATTCTTTCCAAAGTAATATGATTACAAATAATACAACTAAGGAAATAATTGCAATAAACTCAATATCAGAAATAAGCATCGTTGCAGCTTGACCAAAGATGAAATTGTTTAGGCCTGCAGATGCTGCACTTCCACTAGTTTGTACAACTAGTAATAAAATTTGCCCAAAGCCAAAAAACGCAGATAAAATTAATGCAAGTCCTGCATCATATTTTATTTTTGATTGTCTTTTAATTAATTCTAAAATAAACATCGCAGCAACAGCTGAAATTGCAGCTCCAAGTAAGAGAACAATCATACTTTTACTTTGAGTAAAAATAAATGCGAGCACAACTCCAGGTAATGTTGCATGGCTTAAGGCATCTCCAACTAATGCTTGTTTTTTTAAAGTCATAAAAACACCTAAAACACCATTTACTAAACCAAGTAACATTGTACCTAGAGTAATAATGATGATTGTATAATTATCTGCAATGAAGCTTGGCATCTTAGTCTACTCCTTTAATTAAAGTATTTGCTTGATATGTAATTTTTAAATTGTCTTTAGTAAAGACCTCACTAACTTTACCACTAGCAATTACTTTTAAATTAAGTAGTGTTACATAGTCAAAGTATTCTCTTACTGTATCTAAGTCATGATGCACAACTACAACTGTTTTGCCTGCTTCTTTTAACTCTTTTAGAATTGTAATAATTGCTTTTTCAGTTTTTATATCTACTCCTTGAAATGGTTCATCTAAAAGATATATATCAGCATCTTGAACTAATGATCTTGCAAGGAAAACTCTTTGTTGTTGGCCACCACTTAGTTCTGCAATTTGTCTATCAATAAAGTCAAGCATCCCAACCTTTTCTAATGCTTCAGTTGCTAACTCTTTATCTTTATTAGTTGGTCTTTTCAACCAACCAATATGGCCATATCTTCCCATTAATACTACATCAAAGACTGTTGTTGGAAAGTCCCAATCAACTGATCCTCTTTGAGGAACATATGAGATTTGTTTTTGAACTTTTTTATAAGGCTGATTATTAAATAACACTTTACCAGTGACAGGTTTAACTAAATTTAAAATCGCCTTAATTAGTGTAGACTTACCAGCTCCATTTGGTCCAACTATTGCCATTAATACACCTTTAGGAATATCTAAATCAATATCCCAAAGCACTGGCTTTAAATCATATGAAACAGTTAAGTCTCGAATTCTAATTGCTTCCATCTTCTCACCTACTTTAAATTATTTACAATGGTATCAACATTTTTCTTTACCATTTTTAGATAAGTATCAGCACCACTAATTTCATCTCCTAATGAATCTGAGAATAACTCTCCACCAACAACTACATCATGTTCTTTTGCTTTTGCAGCATTTATTACAGAATTAATTGTATTTTCAGGCACTGAACTTTCTACAAATATTGCTTTAACCTTTAGATCTACTACTAAATTAGCAAGGTCTTGAATATCTTTTGCACTTGCTTCTGTTTCCGTTGAAATTCCTTGAATCGCATAGACTTCAAACCCATATGCTTTTCCAAAATATGAAAAGGCATCATGAGCTGTTACTAAAATTCTTTTTTCTTCAGGAAGTTCTTTTACTTTATCTATTACATAATTATCAAGTTTTGTTAATTCATCTAAATAAGTTTTTACTCTATTTTCATAATAAGTTTTATTATCACCATCTATGCTAACTAATTTATTATAAAGTGCATTGGTAGCTACTTTCCAATTTTCAACATCAAACCAAACATGTGGGTCTAATGCTCCATCTTCATCTTTTAATAACTGTGATTCTTCAAAGTAATCACCAATTACTAATAGTTTCTCATCATTAATAGTACTAATAACTTTACCCATTTGGGCTTCTAGGAATAAGCCATTTATAATAACTAAATCTGCTTTACTAACTGAATTTGTTGCGCTAGGACGGGGAACATAACTATGTGGGTCAACTCCTACTGCCATAAGAGTTGTAACACTAACATGTTCACCACCTACTTCTTTTGCTAAATCGCCTAACATTGTTGTTGTTGCAACAATATTCACTTTACCATCTATATATTTATATCCTTCGATTCTTTTGCATCCAATTAAATTTAAGATCATAAATAACCCTAATACATATAATATAACTTTCTTCAATCTATAGCCTCCTTTAATGTTAATGTTATCCTTAAGATTTGTTTCATTATATTATTAAAATATGTAAAAGTCAAATAAAATGATACTGCTAAATAAAAAAAGCTAACTTCTTTTTTAGAAGTTAGCTAAAGAGACTATGTTTATTTAACTTGTGATTTTTTAACTTCATAACCAAGTTTAGTGATTGCACCTTCAATCGCATCAATTGATGTTACATTAGAATCAAATTCTAATTTCACTTTACTTGAATTAAACATTACATTTACACTATCTTTGTTTACTCCATCAACACCTTTAACCGCTTTATCAATTTTTTGTAAACAAGATGGACACGTTAGAGTTTCTAATTGAATTGTTGCTTTATTCATAATTTTCTCCTTTCATTTTTTTAATCTATATCTTAATAAGCGCATCCCATTAAGGATAACAACTAAGATACTTGCTTCATGCACTAGCATGCCTATCGACATATTCATCCATTCACTAAAGAATAGACTGAAAAGTAAGAATGCTACTACACCGACTGCAATTAATATGTTTTGTCTCATATTTCTAACTGTTGCTTTTGTTAAACCTAGAGCATGGGGCAGGTAGCTGAAATTCGAATTGATTAAGACAACATCTGAAGTTTCAATAGCTACATCTGTCCCATTCCCCATGGCAATACCGATGTTTGCGATAGCAAGTGATGGGCTATCATTAACACCATCTCCTACAAAGGCAACTATTTGTCCTTGCTTTTGCAAGGTTGCAATATAATTTGCTTTGTCTTCTGGTAACATATTTCCATACGCCTCCGTTAAGCCCAGTTCTTTTGCAACTAAGTCTACTGTACCTTGGTTGTCACCAGATAAGACTATTAGGTTTTTTACACCTAGCTTTTTGAGTCTTCGTAATTCGGCCCTAACACCTTCACGAATTTGATCACGAATACCCATTAATAATATTAGTTTCCCATTTACCGCAGTTAAAACTAATGAATTTCCATTTTTCTCGAAAGCTTCAATATCTTTATAAGCTTCTTCACTTATATCAACATTTTCACTTTCCATTAAAGAAACATTTCCAACTGCTATTTTTTCTCCTTTAATAGAAGCAATAATTCCGCCGCCTTTTATAACATCAGTATTCTCGACTAATAATGGCTCGACTTCGCCAATATATTCCACAATCGCCTTTGCAAGTGGATGATCTGATTCCTTCTCGATCGCAGAAAGGTATGCTAGGATTTCTTTAGGATCCTCTACATAATATTTTACATCTGAAACTTTTGGTTTACCAATTGTGAGTGTTCCTGTTTTATCAAAAACAATTGAGTCAACTCTACTAAAATCGTGCATTACTTCACTACCCTTTAGTAGAACACCATTTCTTGCACCATTACCAATTCCCGCAACATTTGATACTGGTACACCAATTACTAAAGCCCCTGGACATCCCAAGACTAATATTGTGATTGCTAGTGGGATATCTTTAGTAATCACCCAAACTACAACCGCTAAGAGTAATACAAATGGTGTGTAGTATTTAGAAAACCTATCTATAAATCTTTCCGCTTCAGATTTGGAATCTTGAGCTTCTTCTACAAGTTCAATAATCTTACCAAATGTAGTATCTTCACCTACACGATTTGCAACTATTTGCAGTGTACCATTTTCCAAAATTGTTCCCGCATATACCTTTAAACCACTAACCTTTTCAACCGGAATCGATTCGCCAGTTATACTAGCTTCATTAACATATCCCTCTCCTGTTATTACAGTTCCATCAACTGGTATCTTTGAGCCAGTTTTTACAAGTAATGTATCACCAACATCAACTTCGTCTACTTCCACTTCTTCAAACTCGCCATTTTCCATTAACTTAAGTGCACTTTCTGGAGCCATCTCAGTTAATTCTTTAATCGCTGAGCGTGTTTTGTTAAGTGTTCTTTGTTCAAGGAAGGCACCAAATAAGAATAAAAATGTAACAATTGCTGACTCTTCATAATTTTTAATAATAAATGCACCAGTAACAGCAATTGTAACAAGCACATCAATACTTACTACTTTTATTCTTAAGGCTTGATAAGCTTGAATCGCAATTGGTATAACACCTATAATTGATGCTGCAGCTAGAGTTATTTCAAAAATTAAATCATTCTTAAACCCCAGTTTACTAATAAAACCTGTTACGATTAAAACTATACTTATAATAATTATATAGTTTTTGTTTTTTAATATGAACCTTTGCATTTAGCCTCCCTTCTACTTAACCAAAATAAGTATCATCTATTTCTTTTAACATTACATAAACTGCTTCATAACTTTCACAAACATCACCTGGAACTTCATAATTGTTTGTAATTTCTCTTAATTTTAGAATTTCAGTATCGAGATTTAGTTGATCGCTATTTGCTAATTTTTCAACCATTTCTTCAAAAACCTTTTTTACATCATAAAACTCAGGATGATGTTCACCATGTACTCTTGCAACAATCGGAACATACTGTCTTAACGTTTTAAACTTACTTTCTGTAACTTGAATAAATTCTAATTTATTTTTCATTTATACTACCTCTCTTTTTATTATTTTCCTTTTGCACTACTATTATAGCAAAGACATAACAAATAAAATTTGACCTAAGTCAAAAATTGAAAATAAAACAAAAAAAATTTATATCACATGGATATAAATTTTTATATAAATATTAACTTCTTATGAAGATTTGAGTAAAGTAGAGTTGCCCACTACTTGGGTCTCTTGCAACACCTACACCGATTTTATTATAATTTCGGTTTAAAATATTTGCCCTATGACCACTTGATGCCATCCAGGTATTCATTACCTGTTGGGCAGTTCTTTGGCCATATGCTATATTTTCTGCTGCAGCAGTAAACCTAATTCCAAATGATCTCAACATTTGAAATGGACTTCCATAGACCGGAGAATTATGGGAGAAATAATCATTATCAATCATATCTTGAGATTTAAATCTTGCAACCCTTGATACTTCCCAATCTTCTTCTAATGCGGGTATTCCTTGATTAGCTCTTTCTTGATTTACTAATCTGATTATTTCTTGTTCAAGCGAGCGAAAATTTGACTCCGAAGGGATGTTAATAACTTGCCCTGGATAGATAACATCAGGGTCTGAAATTTGCGGATTTGCATTAATTAACTCCATAACTCCGACTTGATGTAAACTTGCAATTTTCCATAATGTGTCTTTTTGACGAACTACATATGTTTCATTTCTTAAATAATTCATACTATAATATATGCATTCACCCAAATATTTGCCACATTTGGAAAATCACTCTTTATAGTAACTGTTCATCATTTATTACTAATTTAAACTTTAATCCTAAAAACTGTGATGCCTTTCTACATAAAAGCATTCTTCCTAAAAATATTTCAAAATAATCCATAATTTTAAAATGTTCTGTATCAATCTTTAAATATAAAATTGCATCCTTTTCTTCTTTATCAACAATTAACTTCGATGATAAAACTGAATAATTCACACGATCATGGATATCAAAGTTTGCAACATCACGATTTCTTACTCTTGTTCTTCTAACATCTGACTTATCAGCTAAAATTAATGCTGCAGCAACAGCATTAACCGGAACAGCTGTTTCCTCATCATGATTACCAATAGCAGAAATTACAGTTGCAATCTCCTCTACATCCATTCCTAGTTTGTCTAAAATTCTAAAAGCCATAACTGCACCACTTTGTGCATGATCTGCACGGTTTATTACATTTCCAATATCGTGCATAAAACCAGCAATTTGTGCAAGTTCTTGAGTTCTCTCATCATAGCCTAAAATTTCTAAAATCTCTTTCGCTTGTTTTGCTACTTTAGTAACATGGGCAAACGAATGTTCAGTATATCCAAGTGCTGTTAATACTTCATCTGCTTTTTCAATATACGTTCTAATTTCTTTGTTGTTTTTAATATCTTTAAATTTAACCATATCCATCCTCTATTCTTATTTATTTTATTGATATATTTTCATACTTATATCATATCACATTTATAATTAATTATCACAAGATTACAACAAAAAACAAGAACTCATTTGTTCTTGTTTTTTCTATTTGAACTATTTCTATAATTCCTTTAAAATAGCTTGTTTTTTTGTCTCGTATTCTTCTGAACTAATAAGTCCACTTTTATATATATCTTCCAGTTGAACTAATCTTTCTTTTATACTTAAACCAGCATCTAAGTTAACTCCAAATTTAATTTCATCAATTGCTTCTGAGTCATAACTAGCAAATAAATTGTTTAAATCATCTTGCATTAAAACAATTGCAACTATATTAAATCCAAGTAGGGATAAAATTAAATATATAATACTATTATCACTTGAATAATGTAGTTTATGTTTTTTATAATTTGCTAATTCTTTTTCTCTTGCATACATAAAGTAAACCATGTAAAACGGAACAAATATACAAAGTAAAAATTCTTTTGTTACATCAAGAGATTTATTAAATCGCTTTAATGCTTTTATAACTCTATAGCGCCAAATAATTCCATATATACCAAAAGTTATGAAAACAAATAAAATTGACTTTCCGATGTTTACATAGTAATCATCTTTATTAATTATATTACTTTGAACGTGTGATTGATCTGGTTTAACTTTCTCAAACTCACTATCTAATAATAGCAATACAACAAACATAGAAACTTTAAATGCAGTTGGTACAAAATATCTGATTATAAAATAGATATTAAGATTTCTATTAATACCAGATAGTAATAAAACAATAATAATTGAAATGATTGCAATAATATAAGCTGGTTTGCGCTTATTATAAAAATAGATTATTGTATAAATAAACATTGCGACATAGATAAATCCTAATACTATCGGACTATAACTAGGTAAAAACATACCAAAATCAAGTAAAACATAATTTGTAAAAAGTATAATAAAGTTATAGATTGTTAAAATATAAAAATGTAATTTTGGCTTTTCAAAATCCAATTTGTTTTTGGAATCAAAATTTAAAAATAATAATGTTAGTCCTATTGCTCTCAAGGCTTCAATTATCATATTTATTAAAGAAACGTTTGAGAACTTATCTTTTACTACTAGCTCAACCCCACTAAATAAAACAAACAATACGATTATTATTAACTTAACTAAAGTCCTTGTTGATTTTGTTTTAAATACATTACAAAAATATAAAATGAGCAAGGCTAAAGCAATAGCAATTAAAAAACTACTTGCAAATAAGACAGCAAAATATATTGAATTTGCCCAAATAAATATTATTAAAAAAGCTATACTAAACCCTAGTAATAATAATTCTATTTTTCTTTGGTTTCTTTGAAGGAATGATAAAACAAGTATAATTACTATACTGAAATTTAATAAATCTTTAACAAAAGAAAAAACTTCAAAACTACCTTTAGGCATTATAATAACTGTTAACACAAAAGATGTTAATAATAACACCATTGAAAAAATATCTATCAAACCGACTCTTCTTTTCATACTGTTTTCCATAATAATATCTCCTGAATATATATTTCCATATTACCAAATATTGTAATAATAGTCAATTACATAGAAATATATTTATATATAATTTTATTCAAGTAATCTTCTATTTAATCCTTATTGAAAATAAATAATGCTATTGATTATAGTAAGGGGAGAATACGTTTTCCCCTCCAACTAAATACTGTCAAAATATAAT
>Ga0209075_1001041_pt1 | contig 26672 bp, 23 predicted proteins | sample Stecom2011_FD_187523 | JGI IMG/M metagenome (GOLD analysis project Ga0209075, IMG submission 187523) | Agricultural soil microbial communities from Utah to study Nitrogen management - Steer compost 2011 (SPAdes) (version 2) | ecosystem: Environmental > Terrestrial > Soil > Agricultural land...
ACTTCATTCTTCCTACAATCTTGATCAGTTCAGGGTGTAATCCGTGAATTCCTAAGTCAATTACGGTACGTTTACCAACTTCTATAATTTCGTCATCAATTTGTTTAGCTGTTTTAGCTACCACTTCTTCTATTCTTGCAGGGTGAATACGTCCGTCTGTAACTAATTTATGAAGAGCCAATCTGGCAACTTCTCTTCGCACCGGGTCAAAACACGAAAGAATAATTGCTTCTGGAGTGTCATCTACAATGATTTCTACTCCTGTAGCAGATTCTAAAGCTCTAATATTTCTTCCTTCACGCCCGATAATTCTACCTTTTACATCATCAGATTCTATATTGAATACCGAAACACAGTTTTCTATGGCTTCTTCTGTACCTACGCGTTGAATGGTGTTTATGATTACTTTTTTGGCTTCTTGTTGAGCGGTTAGCTTTGCCTCTTCCATAGTGCCTTGTATAAAAGACATGGCTTCGGTTCTGGCCTCGTTTTTCAAACTCTCAATAAGCTGTTCTTTTGCGTCTTCAGCCGAAAGTCCTGCAATTACTTCTAATTGTTCTACTTGGCTCTTATGCATTTTATCAACTTCCTCTTGTTTTTTCTCTAAAGTTGATAATCTATTGTCGTAATCTAGTATTTTTCTCTCTATTTCTTCATTTAGTTTTTTACTTTTTGCCAACTCATTCGACACTTGAGATTCTTTATCTCTTGTACGTTTTTCGGCTTCTGCCATTTTCTTCTCACGATTAAGTATCACTTGTTCGTGTTCTGACTTTAATTCAATAAACTTTTCTTTTGCTTGAAGAATTTTGTCTTTTTTAATTGCCTCCGATTCTATTTTAGCGTCTTTCAGAATTGATTCCGCTTCTTTTTTAGCATTTTTAATATAACTCGAAGCGTTGCTTTTTTCTAAATATTTTGCTGCTGCAAAACCTAAAATTAAACCGACTACTGAGCAACCGATTATTAATAGTGTACTGTCCATTTTTGTTAATTTTCTGTAAAGTGTTTATATAAAAAAGCCTGCACAAGGATTGATTGAATAAACTCGTAAAGACAAGTTTTAGGCTAACTTGTAGGTCAAATTTCTGTTTCGAGAACAGCCTATTTTTGCTACAACGATTCACCTATTTTAATTTGTAAGTGTTGAGTTTATCAATAATAAAATCCTAATGCAGGCAGTGTCTTTTTAGTATTTAAGAACGTTCCAGATATTGCGTCAGTAACTCATTGATGTCCAAAAGTTTATTTTGTGTGTCTTCGCTTACTGATACGGTATCTATTGTTTTTTGTTCGATTTGAGAAGCAAATTGTAGTGCACACATTGCCAAAACATCTTGTTTATCTCTTACTGCATAGTTTTGTTCAAACTGCTTAATCATAGCATCAATTTTTTTAGAAGCAACTCTTAAGGCTTCTTCTTGAGAATAATCCACTGTAAGAGGATATACTCGATCTGCAATTGATATTTTAATTTTCAGTTTTTCGTTCATTACTAATCAGAAAGTTGTGCCACACAATAATCTATTTCTCGAATAATCGAATTTATTTTAATTTTAGTTTCTCTTTTAAAGTCTTCACTGCCTAGCAATGCATTAACTGTTTTTAAAGTTTCGATTTGATTGTTTAATTGTTCTATTTGGTTTTCTGTCTGGCGAAAACGCTCCTGATAAAACGACAATTCTGAGCGTAACGAATCGTTTGTTTTCTCTAAATCATCTATTTTGGAAATCATTCTTTTGATTTTCCCTTCTATCTCATCGACAATCTTCACGATATCACTCATAAAAACATCTTTCATTGCGATTTACAAAACTACAATTTTAGAGTGTAACACACAATTTTTTTTTTAACTTTTATCTCTAAATTATTTTTGATTTCTGAAATAAATGATTTTAAAAAAAGTATTTTGTGCTAACGGGTTAAATTTTCGATGATTAAGTTTGAAAATATGTTTTTTTAATTCGTATATTTGCAAGCCCAAAAAAAACAATAACACTTTTAATATATATCAAAATGACAAAAGCAGATATCGTAGCTAAAATCTCAGAAAAGCTAGGTTTAGAAAAAAACGAAGTGCAGGCTACAGTAGAATCTTTTATGGAAGAAGTTAAGGCTTCTTTAGAATCAGGGGACAATGTTTATTTGAGAGGATTCGGAAGTTTTATCATTAAAACTAGAGCTGAAAAAACAGGAAGAAACATTTCTAAAAACACCACCATCAAAATTCCAGCTCACAACATCCCTGCTTTCAAACCTGCAAAAGTTTTTGTAGAGAGCGTAAAAAACAATACAGAAATACCTGTAAACTAATTAGATTATTAACCGAAACATTTACAAATTATGCCAAACGGTAAAAAAAGAAAAAGACATAAGATTTCGACTCACAAGCGTAAAAAAAGATCAAGAGCAAATCGTCATAAGAAGAAAAAGTAGTCTTGTACTACTTTTTCAATTTTATTTTAAGTTCTTTGAAAAAGGTTCAAGGCGAAAATTGGCTTGTACCTTCGGGTAAAATACCTGTAAAAATTATTAATCCATCTGAACTTTTGGTGTCAGGTTTAAAGTTATAAATTTCGTAAGTCATTATTGTTATAAACAATCTAGCTTTAGACTTTGTACCCTAAAACCTACAACTATGTATTGTTCGGATAAAAATTTGCAGCAATGAATAAAGAATTGATTGTAAGAACAGATTCTGATGCGGTAGATTTTGCCTTATTAAAAGATGGAAAACTAATAGAATTACACAGAGAAGAAGACAATCAACAATCAGGAAATTCCTTTAATGTCGGAGATATTTTTTTAGCTAAAATCCGAAAACCAGTAGCAGGGCTTAATGCTGCTTTTGTAAATATCGGATATGAAAAAGACGCTTTTTTACATTATCACGACTTAGGACCTAACCTACCTTCTTTGATGAAATTCATAAAACTTGTAAGCACAGGTAAAACAAAAGATTTCTCACTCAAAAATTTTTCTTTTGAAAAAGAAATAAACAAAGACGGAACGATAACAGAAGTATTAAGCGCTAATCAGTCTATTTTGGTTCAAGTGGTCAAAGAACCTATTTCAACCAAAGGACCTCGAATTAGCTCTGAAATTTCTCTTGCAGGAAGATATGTAGTACTAATCCCGTTTTCTGATCGAATTTCTATTTCACAAAAAATAGAATCTAAAGAAGAAAAGGACAGACTCAAAAGGCTGGTTCAGTCTATAAAACCAAAAGGATTTGGAGTAATTATCAGAACCGTAGCAGAAGGTAAAAAAGTTGCGGAACTCGACAAAGACCTTCAAAATCTGTTAAACAAATGGATTGCAATGAGCAAACTAATTCCAGTAGCCCATCAACCATCAAAGGTTTTAGGAGAAGTAAACAGAGCCTCTTCGATTTTGAGAGACGTATTTAACGACTCATTTACCGGAATTTATGTAGATGACGAAGAATTATACTATCAAACCAAAGAATATCTGCAAGAAATAGCTCCAGAGAAAGCTTCGATTGTTAAGCATTATCAATCAAAAGAAGTTCCGCTGTTTGAAAAATATCATATCGAGAGACAAATAAAAACTTCTTTCGGACGTACAGTTTCGATGAGCAAAGGCGCTTATTTGGTAATTGAACACACCGAAGCACTTCACGTAATCGATGTAAATAGTGGAAATCGTTCAAACAAGTCTCAAAATCAGGAAGAAACAGCTTTAGAAGTAAATATGATTGCTGCTTCCGAAATCGCTCGTCAACTTCGATTAAGAGATATGGGAGGAATTATTGTTGTCGATTTCATTGACATGCAAAATATAGAGAATCGTAAAAAATTATACGATTTTTTGAGAGAAGAAATGAGTGACGACAAAGCAAAACACAAAATTCTTCCTCCGAGCAAATTTGGGCTCATTCAAATCACAAGACAAAGGGTACGTCCTGAGGTAAATATTAAAACCGAAGAAGCTGACCCGAATAACTCTAACGGAGAAATTGAAGCCCCGATTCTGATTATCGACAAAATCAGAACAGATTTAGAAAGCATTGTGCAGAATCACAAAAAGATAATTCTCAATGTACATCCTTTTGTGGCTGCATACCTAACCAAAGGTTTTCCATCCTTGCGTTCAAAATGGTTTTTTGAATATAAAAAATGGATAAAAATAATACCTCGTGATGCTTACACGTATTTAGAATACCACTTCTTTGATGAAAAAGGAGATGAAATTACCGATTAGAAAAAAAACGCTTACCTATAAAAGGTAGGCGTTTTTTTATATCTAAAAACTAGCTATTATAAGACCCTTGCCACTTTTACAAAGTTCTTTTTGTAGTAAGGTTCCTTAGTCGAAGAGATTATTACTCCTAAGCTTGTGGATGAATGAATAAATTTTATTTCATCCTCGAGAACCTCTGTAATGATTCCGACATGATTTATTCGTCTTCCTCCATTTGTGATAAAAAAAATCAAATCGCCCTTTTGAGCTTCTGAATCTTTAATGTTTTGCGCATATTCTGCCATAGCAGATGAAGAGCGAGGCAAAGTTATATCATAGGCCTTAAACGAAGTAAAAACTAACCCTGAACAATCAAATCCGGATTTAGTAGTTCCACCGTATCTATACCTAACTCCAAGGTTATCTGTTGCCTTTTCTATAATATTATCAGCTAAACTTAAACCAATCTCCTCAACAGAAGTGTCAAATTCAAAATAAGAGTAATTTTCGGTATATTCGGTATATTCTTCAAGAACTTGTACTTCTTGAGTTTTTATATTCTCTAATTCTGCTTGTTTTTTATCTTGAAGAGCAGCTGACTGTTTTGCAGAGTTTGATTGAGCAGCGGTGTAGTCACTCGATGTATATTTGGTTCCAGCACAAGAAGCCAGAATCAACGAAAAAAACATCCATAGTATAATCGACTTCTTCATTCTTTAATTATGATATTATCTTTATAAAGGTTTGGTTTTATTTTTTCAACAAATCCAAGATTTTATTTTCAATCTCTATACTATCCCATTTTTCAGCAACATTTTCGATTTGCATCACTTCGTCCATAATTACCTTTTGCTCATCTCCTATCTGTAATGCTTCGCTATAGGTTTTATCGCTCGAAAAAGTCACCATACTATACAAAGGTTGCCATAAATCCGGATATTTATCCGAGAATCGTTTTTCGATTTTTTTTCGCAATAAAAAACTCTCGTCTGCAGTATCCGAACTCATTTCCATAAAGTTTCGATACGAAAGTTCTGCTATAGCATCAGCATTAGGTTTGCGTTCTTTTTCGTATTCCTTAAAAATAGTTTCCCAGTCATCTCCATATTTCTGCATCATTTGGTGCAAAACTGTGATGTCTTCAAAACCAGCATTCATACCATGTCCGTAAAACGGAACAATTGCATGCGAAGCATCACCTATCAGAGCAACTTTATCTTTATATGTCCACGGAAAACACTTCATCGTAACTAAATAACTCGTTGGGTTTTTGAAGAAATCTTCTACTAATTTTGGCATTACATCAATTGTATCCGGAAAGTTTTTCTCAAAAAAAGCCACAACGTTTTCTTTTGTTTGTAATTTCTCGAATGAGTTTTCTCCTTCAAAAGGCATAAACAAAATTGCATTAAAACTCCCATCAAGATTAGGTAAAGCCGATAACATATAATCTCCTCTTGGCCAAATGTGCAAAGAATTTTTGTCCAACATATACCTTCCATAAGCATCCGAAGGAATGTTTAATTCTTTATACCCGATAGGTAAAAACTCTTGCGAATAATTAAACATACTTTGACGTTGCATTCGGTGACGAACCCTTGAAAATGCTCCGTCTGCTCCGAAAACCATATCAAAAGTAATATCTTGCCATTCTCCTCTTTCGGTCTCTCCGATATGAAGTGTAGCCGTAGATAAATTTACATCCCAAACTCTCTGTTCAAAAAAGAACTCTACTCCGAAACTCTCTGCAATATCAATCATTTTTCGATTAAGCACGCCTCTCGAAATCGAATATATAGCTTCTCCCTCTTTTCCGTAAAATTGAAAATTAACAGGGTTTTCTCCTACATGTATAGCTCTTTTTTCCATTGGTATTGCAATCTGTTTGATTTCGTCTGCAATTCCGATAAATTCCAAAGCCCTCCATCCTCTGTCTGACATTGCTAAATTAATAGAGCGTCCTGAAAATTCTATAGTTCTGATGTCAGGACTTCGGTCATAAACCGATACTTTGTGTCCTGCTTTTTTAAGATAAATTGCCAATAATGTTCCGACCAATCCAGAACCTACTACAGCAACATTTTTTTGTTTTTGCATTCGTTTATGACCTTATATAAACGACAAATATAAGGATTTTATTTCTTGACTTGTATAAACTTAAAACTCTTATAGTTAAAAAAACCGAGCCTAACAATCGGCTCGGTTTTTTACAACTAAAACTAACAAAAACTATTACAACAATTCATATTGAAAAGTAGGATGTCCTCTTTCTTGATTTTCAAGAGCACCACCAGTCATTTTAATTTTATATAAGTTTCCGGCTGGGTCTTTTAATACATAAAACACGTTGTCTTTCAGAACAAACTGTGACACCGGGAATCCATCTGCTCCTGGAGCTGTAGTACCTCTCCAAGACGAACCAATACCTCTTTGATCTTCTATAAACTTAGAATAATCCACATCGCTTACCCCAAAGTTATCATACGAAAAATCATCGGTAGATACACCATAAACCAAAGCACCACCTCTGCTGTTATTGGTTACAAAATCAGGGTAAAAATATGGTAAAAGCGTTCCGAAATTCACCACATTTGTAAAGGTTGTAAAATTAATATCCCATTTGTCTTTTTCAGGTTCTACATTTACGACAGATTCAGTATTAAAGCTAAAGAAAGTAAAATTATAAGCAGCATTTTTAGTTATTACCGCTTCGCTGTAACTAGTTGAATTTAAATCGGCATATTGTATTTTATATCCGTTGCCATCTCTAAGAATTCTAACTTTTTTCCATCCTCTATGCGGACCATTATCTGCTGCAACAGAGCCTAAAGCAGGAGGTACATCAGAAGGATTATTACCTAAATTAATCAAATAAACAAAATTCTCTTGGTCGTTTGCCGAAATTTCGGCAATAGCAGTTCCTGTTATAATTCCAGAAGGATCATCAACTTGATTTGCATTTCCTGCTCCCTGACCGATTAGCATTGAGCTATCTTCTGACAACAAAGCACTCATATCGGTATTTTCCATAGATTTTGCAGACATTTTTACGGAGTTATTCAATATAACTCTAAATTCATTACCTGCATAAAATCCTAAATCCCATGAAACTCTCGGAACAACTGTCATCGCACCACTGCTCAAATCAATATATACTTGATTAGCCTGATTAGGACCACCTACCTCAGGAGATAAAGAATTTCCTACCAATGCTGTCTCGTTAAAGTTTAATATGGTTGTAGAATTACCCATTATTTCATAACCTGTCGAAACTCCCGTAATGGTATATTCTACGTTCTTTACTTGCCCTTCAATGGCTGGGATAAGTTTGTTAAAATCAAAGGCAACGTTTAATACTCCTGCCTCAAAATCTAACTCTAAAACAGAAGACGACCCCACAGGCTCAGTAGTATAATCCACTCCGTAATCTGCGGAGGTTTCTACTACGCTTAACGTAATAGTTCCGGATGAAGAAGTTGGTTTTGAAAACGAAATAACCACTGGGGTTGTCTCTTCAGTAAGGTTAACCGAAGGTGTTGCAAAACTTACCGATGTAGAACCTCCTCCTGTATTGTCATCATCACTACAGCCTACTAAGGCAAATAGCAAAAAAGATAGAGTTAAAAAACTTTTTTTCATGGTATATAAATATTTAAAAATTAAGATTATACGTTAGTTTTAAAAAATAAGATCTTCCATATCCCAACATCATGTTGCTTGTTAATCCTCCATGAGCATTTCCTCCAATTCCAGGAGCTGAAGTACTACGAATTTCTGTTACATCCAACAAGTTTCTAGCCCCTGCCATAAGTTCAAATTTTCCGTTCATAAAAACTTTTTTGATTGAGGCATCAAGCCAATTGTAAGAGTCTATTTCTGATAAGACAAACTGTGAAGCATCATTTATGTCGTTAATAAACTGTTGTACTTTACCGTTGTGTTTAAAATACAACGAGATTTGGGTATCCCAGTTCGGAATATTATAACTTGCTGCTGTGTTAATATTGAAAGTATACAAGAATTTATCGTCTGATTTTGTTCCTAAGGCTCCGGTACCGATTTGTTGAGAAACACCTATAAGTGCAAATCCTGCCGAAAAATTAAAATTCTTGTACTGAATTTTATTGTCTGCCGTTAGGTTCCACATTCTATAATCATCTACATTAATATATTGATATTGCTGTATGGGATCATTGCTCACTAAAAGCATACTAATTTTATCACTAACTTCCATATATCCTGAGGTTAGGCTATTATACAGACTTAAACCCGAATCAAAGTAGGTGGACTTTTTAGCATTAACTTCAACATAAGTGCTTTGCTCTGGAGTAAGTTCTGCATTACCTTGTATATTGTGATTAGAGTCGACAAAATACGTGTACAATTCGCTGAAATTAGGCGTACGATAAGATTTTCCACCCGAAAGTCGAGCTTCTATCCCATAATCAAATAAATAGCGAGCTGCCACAGAATAAGCATGTTGATTATCAAATTGAGGTTGAAAAGAATATCTAAAGCCTGGACGAAGCGAAAATTTATCGGTTAAATGAAGTTCGGAAAGAACAAAAACATCATAATTTTCGATTCTTTTTCTAATATCCACCGCTTGTTGTTCATCATCTCTAAACATTCCGGAGGCAGCATTAGCAAAACTATTTTCGTTTACTAACTCATAACCTAATTGAAAATCAATATTTTGATTGTTTTTAATAAAATTGGTAAGTGTTCCTGTAGAATAAAAAACTTCGTTAGAATGAAAAACTTCTTTTGTATTGTTGCGTTCTTCTTTTTCCAAAAGATAATAATTAAACCTTTCTTCTTCTCTTTGTTGCTTTTGATGTGAAGCTGATATATTGAAAATTAAATCTGAAAACAAGGTTCCATAATAATTGATGTGGTGATAAAATCGATTAGTCGGGAGTCGTTTATCATTCGAATAATAAGTAATCGGAAATGGATAGTTATCCACCGGAACTACCACCGGATTATAATACTCTACTGTTTCATTAAGATAATCAAACTTATAGAATAATCTGGATTGGTTTTTTTTGTATCCGATAGTAGCATTTGCAGTAAATTGTTCTTTAGGCAACCAATCTACTCCTCTACTGCCGTCATTTTGCCAATAATCTTTACCTTGTTTATCGTTAAAAAAACCTTTAAAATCATTTCTATTGGCTCCTAGTGAAACAAACCAATGATCAGAAATATTGTGGGATATTTTAAGATTTTGAATATGTCTTCCTTGGTCAAAAAGCTTATATTCAGAACCTACTGTTTCTTCTTGTAGGCTTGCATTAATTTCCCATTTGTGTCTAGAGGTCTTTTTGGTGATTATATTTAAAACTCCACTCACAGCATTTGCTCCATGAGTAACTCCCATTGCCCCCTCTATGATTTCGATTTGTTCAACATCTTCTAAATTAATCTGGGTTAAATCCACCTCATTACCAAGTCCGGTATCCGTTACTACTGGAATATTATCGATAAGAATCTTAAAGTATTGAGCATCTAAACCAAAAAGTGAGATAGTTGAACGTCCGGATTGCCCATTCGGAGTAACAGTAATATTTAAATATTGGTTGAGCACATCGCCTAAATTATTAGCAGCAAGATTCTGAATGTCTGCTTTCGAAATAACCCTAACATTATGTACTGATTTTTTAATTGATTGTGGTTCAAATTGACCTGTAATCACAACGCTTTCTATTTCGCTTTGTTTCAAAAGAGTGTCATTAGCTATGTCTTGCGAAAATACTGTTGTGCAAACAAATCCTAACACAAAAACAACTAATTTATTACTATTCATACCAAATGCTATTTAGACTTATTTTAAATTGCAAATGTATAACAAGAGACTTAATCCTGCAAGTTATTTTTAATAAATCTAAATAAGCTTTTGAGTAAAAAAAAACCGACAGAAATCTCTCCCTGTCGGTTTAATACAATAAGGTATATTTAACTTATAGATTAAATCCTAAATCCACACCTAGTTTTTTAGCAATTAGCTTCATTATCCTTTGTTGCAATGACGAGATCTTAATACTCGAAATTACGTCATTGGTAAACGCATACATTAATAGTGCTCTGGCTTCTTTTTGTGGAATTCCCCTTTGCCTCATATAAAACAAAGCACTTTCATCTAATTGTCCGATAGTACAACCGTGCGAACATTTTACATCGTCTGCAAAAATCTCCAACTGAGGTTTAGCATTAATGGTTGCCTTTTCGCTCATCAATATATTGTTATTTTGTTGAAATGCGTTTGTTTTTTGAGCAATCTTATCTACATAGATTTTTCCGTTAAAAACTCCTGTGGCATTTCCACCAAAAATACCTTTATAATCTTGATGACTTTCGCAATTGGGCTGTGCATGATGCACTAAAGTATAATGATCTACGTGTTGTTTGTCTTCAATTATTGTAACACCTTTTAAGGTAGATTCTATATGTTCTCCGAAATGATAGAAGTTTAAATTGTTTCGAGTTAGATTTCCTCCAAACGAAAAGGTGTGTACCGACGCATTACTGCCTTGTTGTTGCGAAATATAAGTATTATCAATTAAATTAGCTTCTAACTCATCATTCTGAATTTTGTAGTAATCCAGTACTGCATTTTTTTCGACAAAAATTTCGGTAACCGAATTGGTCAATACCAAATCACTGCCTAGACTTTGATGTCTTTCTACTATCTGTACCTGAGCATTCTCCCCAACCACTATCAAGTTTCGAGGGTTTAGCCATAAATTGTCTTCATTTTTTGTAGAGAAATAAACTATTTCGATAGGCTTATCTGCTACTTTATTCTTTGGTATATTAATGAATGCTCCTTCGCTTGCAAATGCAGTATTGAGCGAAGTAAGCGTCTCGTCTTTTACAGCAATTTTATTAAAGTACTTGTCTACAATTTCTCTGTATTTGGGTTTAGATATTGCAGACGAAAGTAAGCAAACATCGATTCCGTCGTGTGTAGTACTCGATAAAAACGAATTAAAAACTCCATTTACAAAAACAACTTTATAAGTGTCGGTTTCGTCAATAAAGAATCGCTTTACGTCGGCTATTCCGATAGAAACTTCAGATTTCGGAAATACCGAAAAATTGTGTTTTAGTAGCGAATTCAACGAAGTGTATTTCCAAGCTTCATCTTTTTTGGTTGGGAATCCTTTATCTTCAAAAATTTTTATGGCTGAAGTACGAATCTCATGCAATTCTTCGTCTGCATTAACGCGTTCTTCAAATGCCATGAACGATGATATTAATTTTTCTTTTAATGCCATTTTTATTTGTTTCAGGTTTCAGGTTATTTTAGTTTCAGTTGTATGTAATTCGAAACTTTACTACATGAAACAATTTTATACCAATTCTTCTTTAATCCAATCGTATCCTTTTTCCTCTAGCTCAAATGCCAACTCTTTAGTGCCAGATTTTACGATTTTACCATCCATCAAAACATGCACATAATCTGGAACGATATAATCTAAAAGTCGTTGGTAATGCGTAATCACCACAACGGCATTGTCATTGCTTTTTAGTTTGTTTACACCATTGGCTACGATTCTTAAGGCATCGATATCCAAACCTGAATCTGTTTCGTCTAGTATTGCCAATTTAGGCTCAAGCATAGCCATCTGAAAAATTTCGTTACGCTTTTTTTCACCACCCGAAAAACCTTCGTTAAGCGAACGAGACAAAAACTTGCGGTCAATTTCTAACATTTCAGATTTTTCTCTGATAAGCTTCAACATTTCGTTGGCTGGCATTTCATCCATACCTTTGGCTTTACGAGTTTCATTGATAGCGGTTTTGATAAAGTTGGTTACCGTAACTCCTGGGATTTCTACTGGATATTGAAACGACAAGAAAACTCCTTTATGAGCTCTTTCTTCAGGAGCCAATTCACTGATGTCTTCACCTTCTAGAGTTATTTCTCCTTGTGTAACTTCGTAATCTTCTTTTCCGGCAATTACGGAAGCTAAGGTACTTTTTCCTGAACCATTAGGACCCATAATTGCGTGAACTTCCCCTGCTTTTATTTCTAAATTCAATCCTTTTAGGATGGCTTTATCCTCAACTGAGGCATGTAAATCTTTTATTGTTAACATTGTTTGTTTGAGTTATTAAACTTAACAGTATAAAAAACTGTTAGCTTAGGTCATACTTACTTTAAAATGTGTTTATATAGATGTGTTAAAGGTCCGCTTATCCTACAGATCCTTCTAACGAAATTTCTAATAATTTTTGAGCTTCTACTGCAAATTCCATCGGAAGTTTATTCAATACGTCTTTCGAGAATCCGTTTACGATAAGTGCAATGGCTTTTTCAGTATCAATACCTCTTTGATTACAATAAAACACTTGGTCCTCTCCAATTTTACTGGTGGTTGCTTCGTGTTCTATCTGTGCCGATAGGTTTTTTGATTCGATATACGGAAAGGTGTGTGCTCCACATTCATTTCCCATCAACAGTGAGTCACATTGAGAAAAGTTTCTCGCATTTTCGGCACGAGGCCCAATATGCACCAAACCTCTATAACTGTTTTGAGATTTTCCGGCAGAAATTCCTTTGGAAATAATAGTAGATTTAGTGTTTTTACCTAAATGAATCATCTTAGTTCCGGTATCTGCTTGCTGAAAATTATTAGTTACCGCAATAGAGTAAAATTCTCCAACCGAGTTGTCTCCTTTTAAGACACATGACGGATATTTCCAAGTAACTGCAGAACCGGTTTCTACTTGCGTCCACGAAATTTTAGCATTTTTCTCACACAAACCTCTTTTGGTTACAAAGTTAAAAACACCACCTTTTCCTTCTTTATTCCCTGGGAACCAATTTTGTACGGTCGAGTATTTAATTTCTGCATCGTCAAGTGCAATGAGCTCTACCACAGCTGCGTGCAACTGGTTTTCATCTCGAGACGGAGCGGTACATCCTTCTAAGTACGACACATAACTGCCTTGGTCTGCAATAACCAAAGTGCGTTCAAACTGCCCTGTTCCGGCTTGGTTGATTCGGAAATAAGTCGAGAGTTCCATCGGACATTTTACGCCTTTTGGAATATAACAGAAACTTCCGTCAGAAAATACTGCCGAATTCAGTGCTGCATAAAAGTTATCTTTTTGCGGTACAACAGTTCCTAAATATTTACGCACTAAGTCCGGATGTTTTTTGATAGCTTCCGAAATTGGACAGAAAATAATTCCTTTTTCCTCTAACGTTTTCTGAAATGTGGTAGCTACCGATACAGAATCCATTACGATATCTACTGCTACTCCACCTACTCCGGTAAGTCTTTTTTGTTCTTCGATAGATATTCCTAGCTTTTTAAAAGTTTCTAGAAGTTCTGGATCTACTTCGTCTAAGCTATTGAGGTTAGGCTTCTTTTTTGGAGCAGAATAATACGAAATCGCCTGAAAGTCGGGTTTTTCGTATTTTACATTTGGCCAGTCGGGTTCGGTCATTTCTTTCCAAATTCTAAACGATTCTAATCGCCATTCGGTCATCCATTCTGGCTCATCTTTTTTTGCAGAGATAGCCCGTACGATATCTTCATTAAGTCCGACAGGAAAGGTTTCTGACTCAATATCAGTATAAAATCCGTACTCGTATTCTTTATTTTCTAATTCGACTTTTAAATCGTCTTCTGTGTATTTTGCCATTATTATTAAATTTGAAAGTCAATAAGGTCTAAAAGTGTTTTTTGACCTTTTGACTATAATGAAAAACTTTCCCCACATCCACAGGTTCTCTGAGCATTTGGGTTATTAAAAACAAATCCTTTTCCGTTTAGCCCTCCTTCATATTCCAAAGTGGTTCCTGCTAAGTACAAAAAGCTCTTTTTTTCTACGGCTATCTTAATGCCGTTATCTTCAAAAACCTTATCGGTGTCGGTTATATTTTTATCAAAATTCAGAACATACTCCAATCCTGAACATCCTCCACTCTTTACCCCTACCCTAACGTAGTCGGTATGAGGGTCAAAACCTTCATCTTGCATAAGCATAGCCACCCGCTTACTTGCTGATTCTGAAACTTTTACCATATTTTTTTATTTTTATTCATTCTAATTTGCTGATTGCAAAGGTACCACAATATTATGTGAATTCATAATACTACTCCATATTTCTAACTATTTTACAATAGATTATACTTATGGTTTTTTTGAAAGAATCAAACTTAAATTTATCTTTGCTTGCAAATTCTATAAAACCTAACCTATAATGAAAGATTTACTTAAGAAATTCGAAAATAGAGAACCTGAAATTGTTTTCAATTGGAAAGACCACGAAACTGGTGCTGAGGGCTGGACAGTTATTAATTCACTTCGTGGAGGCGCGGCAGGCGGAGGAACTCGTATGCGAAAAGGTCTTGACATGAACGAAGTGCTATCACTTGCCAAAACGATGGAAGTAAAGTTCTCGGTAGCAGGCCCTGCCATTGGAGGAGCAAAATCAGGAATCAATTTCGATCCGAGCGATCCTAGAAAAGAAGAAGTGCTTAAAAGATGGTTTAAGGCGGTAACTCCACTATTAAAACATTATTACGGTACAGGAGGAGACATGAACGTAGATGAAATCCATCAGGTAATTCCGTTTACCGAAGAATGTGGAATTTGGCATCCACAAGAAGGCGTATTTAACGGACACTTTAAGGCAGCAGAAGGAGAAAAAATTAACCGTATCGGACAACTTCGAAATGGCGTTATAAAAGTGATTGAAAGCTCTAAATATTCTCCAGACCTAGACAAAAAATATACCATTGCCGATATGATTACCGGCTTTGGAGTAGCACAAGCCGTAAACCATTATTACAACATTTATGGAGGAAACATCAATGGCAAAAAAGCTATTGTTCAAGGATTCGGAAACGTAGGTGGTGCAGCTGCATTTTTCCTGACTCAAATGGGAGCTAAAGTTATAGGAATTATAGACCGAGAAGGTGGAGTTATTAACGAAAATGGATATAGTTTAGACGAAATCTCTGAGCTTTTCCGAAACAGAGATGGAAACAAATTAGTTGCTGACAATATGCTCTCTCCGGAAGAGATGGAACAAAAAGCTTGGTCGTTAGGAGCTCATATTTTTGCTCCTTGTGCAGCCTCGAGATTAGTAACTCAAGAGCAAGCTGACCGTATGATTGCTTCCGGACTTGAAGTGATTTCGTGTGGTGCAAATGTTCCGTTTGCAGATAAAGAAATTTTCTTCGGTTCGATTATGGAAGATGTAGATAGCAAAATAAGCCTTATCCCTGATTTTATTTCTAATTGTGGAATGGCTCGAGTATTTGCTTATTTTATGGAGAAAAAAGTAGAAATTTCAGACGAAGCTATCTTTTATGACACCTCCGAAACTATCCGAAAAGCTATTCAAGCAACCTACGAGATAAGCTCTGACAAGAAAAACATTTCGGCTAGAGCGTTTGAAATTGCTTTGAAACAATTGGTATAATTATTAAAAAAACCTGACAGTTCTAACTGTCAGGTTTTTTTCTAGCTTAGATAAACACCAAAATCTTTTTTGTCAAAACTCACATTGACGTGTTCTTGCAAAGAGGTAGACAAAGACAATCCTTTAAAATCTACTTTTATGGGATATTTTTTGTGATTTCTATCTACCAAAACTGCCGTTTTAAGTTTTTTGAGTGGTACTTCTAAAAAGTGTTTTACTCCATAAACCAAGGTAGTTCCCGAATGCAAAACATCATCTACCAAAACTACTGCTTTATTTTGGTATTTTTCGGCACTGAGCGATGTTGTAATTTTGTCCATCGGATTTTTCTTATCAATATTCACTTCACAAAGCAAAACTTTGATGGGAGAAACTTGTTCGAAAACTTTAGCAATTTCTTGCGCAAAAACATATCCGTTACCATTTATTCCGGCTATTACTATTTCTTTTTCTCCTGCAAAAGTTTCGTAAATCTGATAAGCAATTCGTTTGATTTTATGATTAATCTGAATAGGATTTAATATTAAATTTTCATTCATCGTATTGTATTTTTGTCAAAGATAAGTTTTAGTTTTAAATTTCGTCTTCAAAAAAATCATCGTCATAAAAACTCTCGATATCTCTACGATCTTTTTTAGTAGGACGACCTTGTCCTTTGGCTCTATAATGTTCTTTAGAGAGCTTAAGTAATTCTAAATGAGCAAAAGCCTCTGCTGGAGTTTCGTCTTTGCGATATATATCGACCAGCTTCGCTCCCACTCTGTTTGGAGGAATATCCAAAACCGTGAGTTCATAATTAATTTGATCTTTTCTAACGGTAATCTTATCCGTCGGAAATACCTCTTTAGAAGATTTAGCTATTTTCCCGTTTACTGTAATATGGTTCTTTTTACAGGCTTCTGTCGCCATGTTTCGGGTTTTATAGTATCTGACACACCATAAATATTTATCAATCCGCATAATTTTGTAAAAACTACGTTAATATCCGTACAAAAATAAAGCAAAATTGTATCTTGCACCCTCAAAATATTCATAAAATGAAAAGTTTAAAATTATACGCATTTATAGCCTTTGCAGCTACTACTTTATTTTCTTGTAAAGACGATGACGATAGGAGAAGCATAACACCTCCACGAGATTATGGAGAGCAATATGCAACCGAATCTTTAGAAATAGAAGAATATTTAAAAACGCATTATATATCAGGAACAGGTTTAGAACTTAGTCTTGAAAAAATTCCTGAAAACGGAAACCAAACTCCTGTGTGGGAAAATCCTGACCTTGCCTATAAAACTGTCAATAAGCACGACATAGAATACAAGTTGTATTATATCAAGTTTAACGAAGGCGGAAATCAACGACCTTCTCATGTGGATTCAGTTTTTGCGAGTTATAGAGGTTGGCTTATAGACGGAACACAATTTGATTATGCACCCAACCCGATTTGGCTTCCATTAGATGAAGTAATAGAAGGATGGACACAATTATTTCCGGACTTCAAGACCGGATTTTATAATGAAATCTCAAATACTTTTGATGATTCAGGAGCAGGGATAATGTTTGTTCCTTCTGGATTGGGATATTACAATCGCCCTCCATCTACTTCTATGATTCCGTTATATTCGACTTTGGTTTTTACTTTTAACCTCAACACTTTAAAATACAGAGACCACGACAGAGACGGAATCCTTTCGTATTTAGAGGTAGAAAACCTTGGAGATGACCCAAGAGAATATGATTTTGACGCAGACGGGACTCCTAACTATTTAGATACTGATGATGACAACGACGGAGTAATTACTCGAACAGAGATTAAAAAACCCGATGGCAGTATTTATCCTTTTGATGAAATTCCATCGTGTGCTGGAAGCAGTATAAAAGTACATTTAGACGTAAATTGCATAGGTCCGATAGAACCTTAAGTAATTAAAACCTAAAAAAACCTCACAATCTTTTAGATTTGTGAGGTTTTTTTATACTAAGATATTTTATTATTCTATTCTTTACTTTCGATTTTAGCCCAAGTATCTCTCAACCCTACCGTCTTGTTGAATATCAATTGTTCTGCAGTAGAATCTTTATCCATAGTAAAGTATCCTAAACGTTGAAACTGAAATTTATCTCCTACCTTGGCCTCTTTCAGGCTTGGTTCTAAATATCCTTTTACAATTTCTAAAGAGTTAGGGTTGATATATTCTTTAAAATCCACTTCTTTGTTGCCATCAGGATTTTCGTTTGTAAACAAACGGTCGTACACTCGAATTTGAGCTTCAATAGCATGAGGAATCGAAACCCAGTGAATTGTTCCTTTTACTTTTCTTTTACTGGCTTCTGTTCCACTTCCTGAACGCGAATCTTCGTCATAAGTAACATGAATCTCAGTAATATTCCCATTTTCATCCTTTACAACACTTTCTCCTTTAATGATATAAGCATTTTTTAGACGAACTTCTTTACCGAGGGTCAAGCGAAAAAACTTCTTGTCTGCATCTTCCTTAAAGTCTTCTCTTTCGATATATAATTCTCTCGAAAAAGGAACTTTACGATATGTCATTATTTCTTCTTCCGGATTGTTTTCTGCTTCGAGCCATTCTTCTTTTCCTTCTGGATAATTAGTAATTACCATTTTAACAGGATCCAAAACAGCCATCACTCGAGGTGCAATTTTATTCAAGTCCTCTCTGACGCAAAATTCTAAAAGCGACACATCAATCAGATTATCTCTTTTCGCAATTCCGATAGTATTAGCAAAATTTCGAATTGCTGCCGGGGTATAACCTCTTCTTCTCATTCCCGAAATAGTACTCATACGAGGGTCATCCCAACCAGACACATGACCTTCTTGCACCAATTGCAAAAGTTTTCGTTTGCTTACAACAGTATGCGAGAGGTTTCTCCTAGCAAATTCTCTTTGTTTCGGTCTGATTAGTGTGTCATCATAAATCTGATCCAAGAACCAATCATATAGTTCTCTATGAGGTAAAAACTCTAAAGTACAAAGTGAATGTGTGATTTGTTCGAGATAATCACTTTCTCCGTGAGCCCAATCATACATTGGGTAAATACACCATTGATTACCCGTTCTGTGGTGTTCTTTATGAAGAATGCGATACATAATCGGATCTCGCATCAACATATTAGGAGATGCCATGTTTATTTTTGCTCTCAAAACGTGTGTTCCTTCTGGAAACTCTCCGCTTTTCATTCTTTCGAACAAATCTAAGTTTTCTTCTATTGAACGATTCCGAAACGGACTGTCTGTTCCGGGTTGTGTAGGTGTTCCTTTTTGTTTAGCCATCTCTTCTGAGGACTGACTATCCACATAAGCTTTTCCTTTTTTAATAAGTTCAACTGCCCAATCGTACAATTGCTGAAAATAATCAGATGCATATCGTTCTTCTGCCCACTTAAAACCTAACCATTCTACATCGGCTTTTATAGCATCTACGTACTCCTGCTCTTCTTTAGCTGGATTTGTATCGTCAAAACGAAGGTTCACAGGTGCTTGATAATCCAATCCTAAACCGAAATTTAGACAAATAGAACTCGCGTGCCCGATATGTAAATAGCCGTTTGGTTCTGGTGGAAAACGAAAACGAAGTTTTTTACGGTCAAGTCCGTTTTTTAAATCTTCTTCTATGATTTGTTCAATAAAATTGAGTGATTTTTCTTTTTCTGACATATTCTCAAAAATTGTAAGGTGCAAATTTATGTATAAAATACGAATACTACGAATTTACCGATTATGTTATTCGATTAAATTCGTAGTATTCATTTAAATTGGTCTAATCTAATCCAAAAGTTGTACTGAATTACTTGTTAAACTCAAGGCATTCATCACTGCATTAATATCCGAAGTATCAATTCCGTCTAACGAAAAATATCCAGGAACTATGACAATACGGAAGGTTTTATTTATTCTGTAGGGATCAGGAATATCAAATGAAGGGTCGATCACATCCAAATAAATCTGAACATCATTTCTTGTAAAATCAAAGAAATATCTTAAATCTCTACCGTCATTCAGATAATATACTGCTGGCAAAGGTTTCCACACATCAGTATTTCCTGAGACCACTCCCGCTAATTCGTAAACCAAAACTACATCCGAGTTATATATGGCTGGATTTAAAGAAACGTTTATAGTATAGTTGTTATTCGATGTAAACGAACCTGTTACTTCAAAAACTTCACTAGCTGGTCCTGGATAACCTTGTGGTCCTCGGGGACCTTCAGGACCTGTACAACCCTGGAAAGATACCACTCCAAGTATAAGTGTAAAAATAAAAGCAATTTTTCTCATAGGATTTAAGTATTAGTTATATTGATTAGGCTTTGGCAATAATCAAGCCAAAATCAAAAAAGTTTTTATTGTTAGGCTTAAAGTATTTAGTTATAATATTCCTAAATCTTACACCTGAATCACTCCTAAATTAAATGGCTTTTCAATCGGAGCGTGATTGGCTGCTTCGATTCCTATAGAAATCCATTTTCGGGTTTCAAGTGGGTCGATAATAGCGTCTGTCCATAATCTTGCGGCTGCATAATAAGGCGAAACTTGCTCATCATAACGAGCTTTTATTTTTTCGAATAATTCTGCTTCCTTTTCTGGAGTGAGTTCTTCTCCTTTTGCTTTAAGTGATGAGGCTTCGATTTGAAGCAAAACTTTGGCAGCTTGTGCACCTCCCATTACAGCTAATTCAGCACTTGGCCATGCAAAAATAAGTCGAGGGTCATAAGCCTTCCCGCACATTGCATAATTTCCTGCTCCATACGAGTTCCCTACAATTACCGTAAACTTAGGCACAACCGAATTTGAAACTGCGTTCACCATTTTAGCTCCATCTTTGATTATTCCTCCGTGTTCAGACTTAGAACCGACCATAAATCCGGTAACGTCTTGTAAAAAAATCAAAGGGATTTTCTTCTGATTACAATTAGCTATAAAACGTGTAGCTTTATCAGCACTATCCGAATAAATTACTCCTCCGAATTGCATTTCGCTTGGTTTGGTTTTGGCTGCTGTAGTTTTTACGACCTTTCTTTGATTCGCAACAATTCCTACAGCCCAACCATCAATTCGGGCATAAGCTGTGATGATGGTTTGTCCGTAACCAGCTTTGTATTCATCAAATTCAGAATTATCTACCAAACGCTTGATAACTTCGTACATATCATATTGTTCGGCTCTTGATTTAGGTATGATTCCGTAAATATCTTCTTCTTTTAGGGCTGGTTTTTGAGGCTCCACTCTATTGTATCCTGCTTTATCAAAATCTCCTATTTTGCCAACTACGTTTTTTATTCTATCTAATGCATCTTTATCGTCTTTTGCTTTGAAGTCGGTTACTCCCGAAATTTCGCAATGTGTAGTTGCTCCACCAAGCGTTTCGTTATCAATACTTTCTCCGATAGCTGCTTTTACCAAATAGCTTCCCGCCAAAAATATACTTCCTGTTTTATCGACAATTAATGCTTCGTCACTCATAATCGGAAGATAAGCTCCTCCTGCAACGCAACTTCCCATCACTGCTGCAATTTGAGTAATTCCCATACTGCTCATAATAGCATTATTGCGGAAAATTCGTCCGAAGTGTTCTTTGTCCGGAAATATTTCGTCTTGCATCGGCAAATACACTCCTGCACTATCTACTAAATAAATGATCGGAAGGCGATTTTCGATAGAAATCTCTTGTGCTCTAAGGTTTTTCTTTCCCGTAATCGGAAACCAAGCTCCCGCTTTTACGGTTGCATCATTAGCTACCACAATTACTTGTTTTCCGCTAACATATCCGATTTTAACCACTACACCTCCGCTAGGGCAACCTCCGTGTTCTTGATACATTCCTTCTCCGGCAAAAGCACCAATTTCTATACTCTCTTTATCTTTATCCAATAGGTAATCAATACGCTCCCGAGCGGTCATTTTCCCTTCAGAATGTAGTTTTTCAATGCGTTTTTGTCCTCCTCCGAGTTTTACTTTAGCAAATTTCTTACGCAAGTCCGATACTAAAAGTTTATTGTAATCTTCGTTTATATTAAAGTTGATATCCATTTTATATAGTTGATAGTGATGTTTAATTGTTTTACTTGCTGGTATATTTTAAAGTTCTACTCCATACTTTCCTACGTAATACTCTTCAAAGTAAAAAGACGTATTTGTATTACTAAAAGTTACTTTCGTGAGTGTAATATGGTGGAGATATCCGGCTGGTTCTCCTGTAACTTCGTCTAAGACTTGTTCTGTCTCTACTTCAATAATTCCCGAAATTCCTTCTTCGCCATTTTGTGCATACCATTCTTCTACTACATTTGGAGAAGTTGGCGGAATGGTTGAACAAAAATAATTTCCTGTTACATTACTATCAAACACCTTATAAATAATAGGATTATTTACGTTATTTATCAACCTTGTTCTAGGAATACCATTGGTTTCTTGGTTTTCAAATAGTTCTTGTTCTAAATTCATCACCAGCGCTTCTTTCAAATTTAACTTATACAACAATTGATTTGTTTCACAAGGCTGTACTGTTTCAGAAAAGTCAAATTTTATTAAGTTAGGAGTAATATAATTTCCGAAAACATATTCTTCATAAACCATTTGACTATTCCCTTTTTTAAAAATTACATCTTTTAAAACAATTTGATGTGTATAACCCGAAATATCAAGTATTCCTCCGTTTTCTGTGTCAGGATTAGCAAAAGTTGTAATTTCTATTGTAGCCCCTGCAAGTGCTGTCCATTCTTCGATTACTTTTGGTTCGGAAACAGGAAATTCAGCACATAAAATCGAATTGTTAACACTACCGTTGTATAATCTATAAACTAATTTATCTGCAGAAGACAATTCATATACTCTGCTTCCTTCTCTATTTATAAAATTATTAAGCGGAATGTCTAATAACAATACTTCGTTTTGGTCTATATTATATATAAAAGTGTTAGTAGAGCATTTGCTCAAACTTTGTGAAGTAAAATTAAAGGTCGTTACCGATAAGTCACCATCATCACACGCTGACAATAATAAAGTCAAGCAAAGAAAACTTATAATACGTTTCATAAATAAAAATTTAAACAAAAGTAACCTTTTTTACACGAAAGACAAAGAGAGGTTTTATGATTATTTTATTACCTTTGACTTATGAGGATAGAACAAAATTTCGAGAAGATAGCAGCCTTTCAGAACCTAGAGCTTTTGGCTAATCAGGTAGTTGAAGGTTTTATTTCTGGGATGCACAAAAGCCCTTTTCATGGATTTTCAGCTGAATTTGCTGAACATAAGATTTACAATTCGGGAGAAAGTACCAAAAATATTGACTGGAAACTTTTTGCTCGTACCGATCGTTTATACACCAAAAGGTTTGAAGAAGAAACCAACCTAAGATGTCACCTTATAGTAGATAATTCGTCTTCGATGTATTATCCTTATTTAGAACAAGACCAACCTTTTTATAAAAGTAAGATTGGTTTTTCGGTATTGGCTTCAGCCGTATTAATGAATCTGCTGAAAAAGCAACGCGATGCTGTAGGTTTGAGCATCTATTCGAACAAATACGAATATTACGCTTCAGAAAAAGGAAGTGACAGGCATCATCGAATGCTTTTAAACACTTTAGAAAACCTTCTCGCTGCTCCGACTCCAAACAAATCTACCAATACGGTTGAGTTTTTACATCAAATAGCAGAGAAAATTCATAGACGCTCCATGATTGTTCTGTTTACAGACATGTTCCAAAATCAGGATGAGGACGAACTCTTTAGAGCCTTACAACACCTAAAATACAACAAACATAAAGTAATTGTCTTTCATGTATACAGCAAACAACACGAACTAAACTTCGAATTCAGCAATACTCCTAAAAAGTTCATAGATATCGAAAGCGGAGAAGAAATAAACTTGTTTGCTGAAAACATTCAGGAAGCATATAGCAAAGCGGTTAAAAAATATTTTGAAAAAATTTCACTCATCTGTTCACAGTACAGAATCAAATATATTCCTGTGGCTGTGGAAGATAGCTTTGACAAAGTCATGACAACTTATTTAACCGAGAAGCAAAAGTTCGGATAAACATAAAATTTTTCAGAAAAACGCTTGCAGATATTAAAAACAGTTGTATATTTGCACTCGCAATACAGCAACGGTTTGGTAGTTCAGTTGGTTAGAATACATGCCTGTCACGCATGGGGTCGCGGGTTCGAGTCCCGTCCAGACCGCTAAAAATAGCAAAATAAAGAAAGTTTTCGGAAACGAAAACTTTTTTTTGCGGAAAAATATTTAAGATTAGTTGTGTTGTTTTGCCCGAGAAATCGGGTGGTTTAGTAGTTAGACCGATGAAAAGCTTTCCATTAAATTGGAGGGCTTTTTTGATTTTAGAAAACCTCTTCGCAATTGGTAATTTTACCCTCCTTAATAATCTACTTTTAAAAATAATAAAGCTATAGAAAATCAGCAGCTTTTAATCAAAAAGCATAAAAAAAGTCCAAAAACAACTTGCGTTATTTTTGGACTTTTGTTGGAGCCTCCAGAGGGATTCGAACCCACGACCCCGAGATTACAAATCACGTGCTCTGGCCAACTGAGCTATGGAGGCATTGCTGAATTGCGAGTGCAAATATAGTCAAGAAATTTAATCTTGCAAACAATTATTTTACTTTTTTATATTTTTTTCCCGAATATCTTTCAAAACCTTAGAGGCTAAAATAACAGTTTATTGAAATACAATACATTAAAATAAATTTGATAAAAACATATTATTTGTACTTTTGAAGTTTAAATGTTATTTATAAAAAGTTAAAGATACATTTCACAATAAATATAAAGTTAATTTTAAGTACATTTGCAAAAATTATTAATATAATGGATATACAAAATTCGCCTTATGTGGCTTATAAAGTAAAAGACATTTCCCTAGCAGATTGGGGACGTAAAGAAATTGAATTAGCAGAAGCTGAAATGCCAGGACTTATGGCACTTCGTAAAGAATATGGTACTTCAAAACCGCTTAAAGGTGCTCGAATTGCAGGATGTTTGCACATGACTATTCAAACAGCTGTACTAATTGAAACTTTAATAGAGCTCGGAGCAGAAGTTACTTGGAGTTCTTGTAATATTTTTTCTACTCAAGACCAAGCTGCTGCTGCTATCGCAAAAGCAGGAATCTCTGTCTATGCATGGAAAGGAATGAACGAAGAAGAATTTGATTGGTGTATTGAGCAAACACTTTTCTTCGGAGAAGACAGAAAGCCTTTGAATATGATTTTGGATGACGGAGGAGATTTAACTAATATGGTTTTAGACAGATATCCTGAGTTAGTTCCAGGAATTAAAGGACTTTCTGAAGAAACTACAACCGGAGTTCACAGACTTTATGAAAGAATGAAAAACGGAACTCTTCCGATGCCTGCAATAAACGTAAATGACTCTGTTACTAAATCTAAGTTTGACAACAAATATGGATGTAAAGAATCAGCAGTAGATGCTGTACGTAGAGCCACAGATGTAATGTTAGCCGGAAAAAGAGTAGTGGTTTGTGGGTACGGAGATGTCGGAAAAGGAACTGCAGCTTCATTCAGAGGTGCTGGAAGTATAGTAACAGTAACCGAAATAGATCCAATTTGTGCCCTACAAGCAGCAATGGACGGTTTTGAAGTTAAAAAATTAGACACTGTTGTAGCTAATGCAGATATTGTTATCACAACTACAGGAAATAAAGATATAGTAGTAGGACGTCATTTTCAAAAAATGAAAGACAAAACTATTGTTTGTAATATCGGACATTTTGATAACGAAATCGATATGGCATGGTTAAACCAAAATTATGGTTCTACAAAAGTCGAAATTAAACCCCAAGTTGATAAATACAACATAGATGGAAATGACATTATAATATTAGCAGAAGGTCGTTTAGTAAACCTTGGTTGCGCTACAGGACATCCTAGTTTTGTAATGAGTAATTCGTTTACAAATCAAACTCTAGCCCAAATCGAACTTTGGACTAATTCTGAAAATTATAAAAACGAAGTATATACATTGCCAAAACACTTAGACGAAAAGGTAGCTCAATTGCATTTAGCCAAAATTGGGGTAGAATTAGAAACACTTACCGAAGAGCAGGCTCAATATATAGGAGTTGAAATACAAGGTCCGTTCAAACCAGAATATTACAGATATTAACAGTAACTTACTGGATATCGCTCATTAAATACTATTAAACAGAAATTCAAATAAAAATAAAGATGGCAAGTAAAAGAAATTTAAAAAAAGATATCAACTACGTTTTAGGAGATATAATTGAAGCAACTTATATTGCTGAAATTGCAAAAGGTGGAAAACCAACTGAAAAAACAGATGAAATCGTAGATGAAGCTATTGCTACTTTTGACGACCTTATTACGAGAGTGAACATAAGAGGAGTCGAAAACAAAAAAGCTCATTTTAAACAAATCAATCAAGATTTAGAAACCAAAGCTAAAGGTTTAATTGAAAAAATCAATAACCTATAAAGTTTAACTAATTAAAAGTATAAAAAACGCCTTCAATTGAAGGCGTTTTTTGTTTAGTTTTTTATTTGAATCAATCTCTATTTTTTAAATTTTAACCTCAAGTTTTATGACAATTTGGTTATAAAGCTTTTTTTAATTATATACGAATTCTAAGATTGTTAAAATCATTACAATTTCCTCTTATTATTTTTTTTTTTTATATTTTTGAAAACAATAAATAAAACATTTACTAAATAAAACCTCTATAAACTGAATATTATCATCTTTTAACCCTTATATATTATGAAAAAAACTACTCGAAATGATTTGGAAACAAATCACAAAATGAAGACAAAACGATGGCTCAAACTGCTAGCGTTTTGTATGATGTTTTTTGTAGGGCAGATGGGTTCTGCTCAATATTGTACTCCCGTATTTACAAGCGGATGTGCCAGTGGAGACCAGATTAATAATTTTGAAATAACCGATGCAAGTTTCAGCCATTTAGCAACAGGTTGTTCGACTAATTCTTATGGAGA
>Ga0209075_1001043_pt1 | contig 26620 bp, 29 predicted proteins | sample Stecom2011_FD_187523 | JGI IMG/M metagenome (GOLD analysis project Ga0209075, IMG submission 187523) | Agricultural soil microbial communities from Utah to study Nitrogen management - Steer compost 2011 (SPAdes) (version 2) | ecosystem: Environmental > Terrestrial > Soil > Agricultural land...
ACCGCCGAATTACTCGCTCAGGCCGGTTGTCCGGTCTGGCAGAACTGGCCGCGCAGTAAGGAGAACCAGGCATGAGCGAAGAAATTCTGATCAACGTAACCCCGGTGGAAACCCGGGTGGCACTGGTCGAAAACGGCATGTTGCAGGAAGCCTATATCGAGCGTACCAGTCGCAAAGGCATCGTTGGCAACATTTACAAGGGTAAGGTGGTGCGTGTTCTGCCGGGAATGGAAGCGGCGTTCGTGGATATCGGCCTGGAACGGGCCGCGTTTATCCATGCCTCGGATGTGGCCTGCACCCAGCCGGCCAGCGACGAAGCCAGCGAAGCACCCAAAACCGTGCCCGACATCCGCACCCTGCTGCGGGAAGGCCAGTCCCTGGTGGTACAGGTCACCAAGGACCCGATCGGTACCAAGGGCGCCCGCCTGACCACCCAGTTATCGATTCCGTCCCGCTACCTGGTATTCATGCCCGGGGTGAGCCACGTCGGTATTTCCCAGCGCATTGAAGACGAAACCGAAAGGGCCCGCCTGAAAGCCCTGATTGAAGAAGGTGCAGCCGAACACAGTGATGTGCAGGGTGGTTACATTATCCGTACCGCCGCCGAAGCGGCCCAGGCGGAAGAACTGATTGCCGACATGACCTACCTGCACCGGCTGAGCCAGTCCATCAAGGAGCGCATTGGCAAGGTACAGGCGCCGTCGGTTATCTATCAGGACCTGCCCCTGTTTATCCGCACCATCCGGGACCTGATCCGGCCGCAAACCGAAAAGGTGCGCATCGACAGCCGGGAAAGCTACCAGCGGGTGATGGAGTTTGTGCGGGAGTTCGTCACTGAATTTGCGGACAAAGTGGAATACTATCCCGGTGAACGGCCGATCTTCGATCTCTATTCCGTGGAAGATGAAATCCAGAAAGCGCTCAGTCGCAAGGTGCAGCTGAAGTCCGGTGGTTACGTGATCATCGACCAGACTGAGGCCATGACCACCATCGACATCAACACCGGGGCCTTTGTGGGCCACCGGAACCTTGAAGAAACCATCTTCAAGACCAACCTGGAAGCGGCCAGGGCCATCAGCCGGCAACTGCGCCTGCGCAACCTCGGTGGCATCATCATTATCGATTTCATCGACATGGAAGACCCGGAGCACCAGCGCCAGGTGCACCGCATGCTGGAGAAAATGCTCGAGCGGGACCACGCCAAGACCAAGATTACCGGGGTTTCGGAGCTGGGGCTGGTGGAAATGACCCGCAAGCGCACCACCGAAAGCCTGGGCCAGGTGCTGTGTGAGCCGTGCCCGATCTGTGACGGCCGGGGTTTCCTGAAAACCGCTGAAACCGTGTGTTACGAGATTTTCCGGGAAATCCTGCGGGTAAACCGGGCCTACGAGGCGGAAAACTACCTGGTGATGGCGTCCCAGAACGTGGTGGACCGGCTGCTGGACGAAGAATCCGACAACGTGGCCGACCTTGAAACCTTTATCAGTAAAACCATTCGCTTCCAGGTAGAGCCCTTCTACAGCCAGGAGCAGTACGATGTGGTTCTGCTCTGACGCCTGACCGGCGTAGCCAGCCGGGGAGTTCTCTGCCATATGTCGAGCCTCGATCACGACACCAACCAGCCGGAGCTGCCGCCAAGCGGCCCGGTTGGTCGTCTATTGGAGCTGATCGCAGGTATTGTCTGGTGGTCGATACTGGTGGTTCTGGTGTTGCTGGCGCTGTACGCGGGCATCGGCCGGCAACTGACCGCCCAGGTAGACCGTTTCTCCGACCGTATTGCGGCTGAAATCTCCGCCCAGACCGGGCTTGAAGTCGAGATAAACCGGCTGTCCTCCAGCTGGAGCTGGCTGGACCCGTCCCTGATCGCCTCCGGCCTGACCCTGTCCAGCCCGGACTCCGGTCTCACCATTGCTGAACTGGACCACCTCCGGCTGCGGCTGGATTTTCTGGCTTCGGTGGCCCGGCTGCGCCTGGTGTTCGAGGACTTCGAAGCCGACGGACTGGGCCTGACCCTGATCCGCGCCCCCGGCGACCAGTTATCTGACCCGGTCGAGCAGGTTGCCGAACTGGAACCCCTGACCGACGGCGTCGCCCGGGAATGGCTGCAACTGGCCGGCCAGTGGCTGTCAGAGCCGGAAGTCCGCATTACCCGGGTCAGCCTGGCCGTCGGCCAGAACGAGAACGACCTGCGCCACCTCTACATTCCCCGCCTTGATTTACTGTATACCCGTGGCCTGTTCCAGGCTTCCGGCCGGGCCATGCAAAGCGGCACGGCCACCCAGCTTGCCAGCTTTGCGCTGGTAGGTCAGCGCTTTTTCCGGGGCGACTTTACTGGCCAGCTCTACCTGGATGTGGATTCCGGGCGCCTGTTTGACGGCCTGATCGACGACCTGAGCTGGCGCGGTATCCGGGTGGAAGGCTTTGACCTGGGCGGGAGGGCCTGGCTGACCTTTGAAAACGGCACCCTGCAGCAGATTCAGGGCACCCTGGAAACACCATACCTGCAGCTGGGCGTCGGCATGGCCTCACTGGCCCCGCTGGAAGACATCAGCACCCGGTTTGGCTGGCGTCGCGGGGGTGACCTGATGTTGCAGGAGCTCAGGTGGCAATGGGATGGCGACCAGGTTGAACCCTTCAGCGTGCGCCTGCTGAACCAGCCCGACTCCTCCGCGCTGGTGGCCGATGCGGTTCCGCTGGGGCCGATCCGGCGGTTGGTGCGGGCTTTGTCGGTCTTGCCCGAGGTGGCCGAAGACGCACTGGATCACTATCGCCCCACCGGCTACCTGGACGATATGCTGCTGGATCTGCCGGAGCAGACCCGGGATTTCATGTTATCCGGGCAGGTAAGGGACTTAGGGGTTGAGCCCTGGCGCGGCGCACCTGGTGCCACCGGGCTCAACGGCCGTCTGCAGCTGACAGCCAATCAGGGCTTTGTTGAGCTGGATACCCACCAGCCTGCCACCCTGGGTTTCCCGGAATTGTATACCGGTAGTTGGACCTTGAACGCCATGACCGGCCGGGTGTCCTGGCAAGTCTCTGGTGGTGTTAGCCGGGTCTGGGCGGATGACCTGGCGTTTTCCTATCAGGACAATACCCGCCTGGCCGGCGCCTTTGAGCTGCGACTGGACCGTGCGGGTGACGATTACCTGGGCCTGCGCGTAGGCGTGGAGAATGCCAAGGCCGGAATGCTGGCAGAGTTTGTCCCGTCGAAAGTGGTCGACGAAGGGCTGTATCAGTGGCTCACCACCCGGATTACCGAAGCCGACATCACTGGCGGCCAGTACTATGGCCACGGCCGGATTGATTCCGGCGCACCCAAAGGCTCCTTTGTGTCATCCATGTGGTACGAGTTTGCCAATGCCCGGGTTCGCTACGACGACCGCTGGCCAGAGGTAGAAGCTGCCACCGGCCGGGTTGAAGTCCAGAATGCAGACACCCTGGTTACCCTGAACACGGCCCGGACCGGGGGGCTTGAGGTCAGCGAAGGCGTGGTCCGGGTTGTGCCGGGTAACGACGAGCAGCCCACCCGGGTGCTGGTGGATGTGGCATCAGGCGTGCCCGGCGATGCAGTCGCCTGGTGGATGGCCAACAGCCCCCTGGGCGAGCTGGCAGGGCCGGTGGTCAGTGGTGCCGGGTTTTCCGGGCAGTTCCAGCTCGGCCTGAACATTGATATTCCCCTGAGCGATGGTTCTGATGCCGTGGTGCAGGCCCGGGTTCAAACAGAAAACGGCGGCTTCCACCTGCCCGGGCCGGACCTCAGGTGGAGCGGGGTCCAGACAGACCTGACCTATCACACCAAACAGGGTTTCTCCGGTGGCCCGGTGCAAGCCCGTTTTATGGATCAGCCGGTCAGCGTCTCATTGACACAGAATGCAGCGGGTGATGCGCTCTTGATTCGCCAGGACGGCCGCCTGGCCCTGCCGGCCTTCTTTCAGCAGTCGGGACTGGGTAACGACACCAGCTTTGGCCTGGCGGGAACCCTGGATTACAGCGCGCGGATGCGGGTTGATTCCAGCGGGCCCTCGAGTATTGTGATGACCTCCGACCTTGCCGGCCTGAACATAGACTGGCCGGAACCGCTGGGCAAAACGGCTGACCAGGCCGCGCCGCTGGAAGCCCGGGTTGATCCTTTCTCCCAGGAAGGTGTGCACATTACCGGAGACTGGCAGGGCCGGATGGGGTTCGATCTGCTCTGGAGGGAATCTGCCGTGGACCTGCGGTTTGATTACCTGAGCCTGGGTAGCAACCGGCTGACCGACATCACCATTAACGCGCTGGACCTGGGCGACCGCTGGGTGGTCAACACCGAATCGGAACGGGCTGCCGGCCGGGTTGTTATTCCAGAAGGCGACGGCGTGGTTGAGGTCGACCTGCATACCCTGCACCTGAGCCGGGAGGGCGCTGCAACCGAACAGCAGCAAGCGCCTGAACTGCTGACCATGGAGCAACAGCTGGAAGCCTTCCGGCAGTTGGATATCGGTAGCTGGCCAGACGTTGATGGCCGCATCAGTAGTCTGAAACTGGGGGATGAGCCTGCAGGCAGCTGGTCGTTCCGGTTACGTCCGGCGCCCCACCAGTTGAATGTTGAGGCCATAGAGGGCCGCCTGGGCGGGCTGGAACTGACCGGCGACATGGTTTGGCGGGTAGTGAATGAGCGGGAAACCACCCGCTTCCAGGGCCAGCTGACTGGCGGCGCCCTGAATGGCCTGGAAGCGCTGACCGGCAGCTCCATACCCCTGACCAACCAGACCACGGCCGTGGAGCTGGATATCGACTGGCCTGGCGGCCCTAATAACATCGAACTCAGTGCCCTCAGTGGCGAGGTCAGTGTGCGTTTGGACGACGGGGTGATCATGGAGCAGAGTAACTCGGCCCAGTTGTTCCGGGTGTTCAACCTGCTCAACACCGACACTCTGTGGCGCCGCCTGCGGCTGGATTTTTCTGACCTTTACGAGCGGGGTGTGGCCTTTGATGCCATTTCTGGCAAGGCCCGTATCAGTGATGGCCTGGTAACCCTGGACCCGGAGCTGCAACTCGTGGGGCCGTCAGGAGCCTTCAAGATCAACGGCACCACCAACATGGCCGATGAAAGCCTGGATATGCGGCTGGTGGTGGTGTTACCGGTTACCCAGAACCTGCCCTTGGCTGCCATACTGATGGGTGCCAGTGCACCGATTGGTGGCGCCTTGTTTGTGCTGGACAAGATTCTGGGAGACCCGCTGAGTAAGCTGACCAGCGCCACCTACAGTGTTACCGGCAGCTGGAGCGAACCGACGGTTGAACTGCGCGGCGTATTCGACACTGCACAATAGCGAAGGAGAGGGCATGACAAAGGTAGCAGCGATTCAGATGGTCAGTGGTCACGACCTTGCCGCCAATCTGGAGGAGGCCGCGCGCTTGCTGGCCCAGGCAGCCGGGCAGGGGGCGAAGGTGGCCGTGCTACCGGAGAACTTTGCCGTGCTGGCCACCGCGAAGATGCGTGGGTGCGGTGAGCAGGAGGCCGGGCCGGAGCCGGTCATCCGCCGTTTCCTGGCTGACCAGGCCCGGCAGCACAAACTCTGGATTGTCGGCGGCTCCCTGCCGCTGGCGAGCCGGCCGGATGGCAGCCTGATCCCGGACCGGGTCCGGGCCAGTTGTCTGGTTTATGACGATCAGGGCCACGAAGTTGCCCGTTACGACAAGATCCACCTGTTCGATGCCATGGTGGAAGATGCCCACGGCCAATACCGGGAGTCAGACAGTTTCGAACCCGGAGAACAGGTGGTTACCGTAGACACACCGGCAGGCAGGCTGGGGCTGGCTATCTGTTACGATTTGCGTTTTCCGGAGTTGTTCCGGGCGCTACGGGAGCAGGGGGCCGACTGGGTGTGCCTGCCAAGCGCCTTTACCTGGCAGACCGGCGAGGCCCACTGGCACGCGCTGATCCGTGCCCGGGCCATCGAAAACCAGGTGTGGGTGGTGGCGGCCGGGCAGGGTGGCCAGAACAGCGAACGCCGGAAAACCTACGGCCACAGCCTGGTATGCGACCCCTGGGGGGACGTGGTTGGCGAGATAGAGCAAGGCCCGGGGCTGGTGCTGGCAGACCTGGACCTGGAACGGCTGGAACAGCTGAGAACCCGCATGCCGGTGTGGCAGCACCGGCGCTTATAAAACGGTGGGGCCTTGGGCCCCATCGGTTACTGTTCGGCGTCGTCGATCCATTCCCGCAGGGCGCGGAACAGTTTGCGCGACTGGCCGGTATTCTTCTCTTTTTCCACATCCTTGCGGGCATTACGCACCAGGTTGCGCAAGTGCTGCACATCGGCGCTCGGGCAGTAGTCGATAAACTCGCCCACCACCTTGTCACCCTCGGTAATCATCCGGTCACGCCAGCGCTCGGCCAGGTGGTGCCGGCGGGTGTGTTCATCGCTGCCGGCGTGGAAGGCATCAATGGCGCGGCTGACCGCCTCCGGGTCGTCTTCCTGGCGGATAATCTTGCCAATGTACTGCAGGTGCCGGCGCCGGGCTTCGCGCTGGGTGATACGGCGCGATTCCACAATGGCGGCCTTTAAAGGATCACTGATGGTCAGCGACGCCAGTTGTTCATCACTCAGGTCGAGCATGCGTTTGCCCAGTTCCTGCAGGGCGTGCATTTCCCGCTTGAGCTGGGATTTGCTGGGGCCAAGGTAATCCTCGGAATCCTGGTTGTGGGGCATGTCGTCGTGTTGGCTCATGGTAGCTTCCTCAAGCGTAGAAATAGGTGGCGAGCCCCAGGAAAGAGAGGAATCCCACAACATCTGTGGTGGTGAGCAGGATCACGCCGCCGGCCAGTGCCGGGTCAATATTCAGTTTCTTCAGTGTTAACGGCAGCAAGGTGCCGACAATTGACGCAACGGTCAAATTGATGATCAGTGCCATGGCGATCACCAGGCCGATGGTTGGATCTCTGAACCAGGCCATTGCTGCAGCAGACACCACCAGGGCAAACAGAAAACTGTTCAGTGTAGTGGCCAGGAATTCCCGGTTAAGCAGCCAGCGCACGTTGGCGTTGCTGACCTGGCCTACGGCCATGCCGCGGATCATCAGGGTCAGGGTCTGGCTGCCGGCAATGCCGCCCATGCTGGCAACAATAGGCATCAGCACTGCAAGGGCAACCACCTGCTGGATGGTTTCTTCAAACATACCAATCACCGACGCCGAGGTGAAGGCGGTAAATACGTTGACCCCAAGCCAGACGGCCCTTCGGCGTGTGGTTTTCAATACCGGGGCAAAGGTATCTTCGTCTTCATCCAGGCCGGCCATACTCATCAGGGAGTGGTCGGCGTCTTCCCGGATAACGTCGACCACGTCATCGATGGTGATCCGGCCCAGCAACCGGTTTTCTTCATCTACCACCGGCGCAGAGATCAGGTCGTAGCGCTCGAACAGGGTGGCCACCTTGGTGTCGGACAGGGTGACGTGGATCGGCTCGATATCGGTGTCCATCACCTCCCGCACCGTTGCGCCGGGATTGGACACCAGCATCCGGGTAATGGGCAGGATACCGATAAATTCGTCGCGTCGGCTGACCACAATCAGGCTGTCGGTCATCGGCGGCAGGGTGCGGTGCCGGCGCAGGTAACGCAGGACAACGTCAATGGTGATGTCCGGGCGCACCGTTACCGTATCGGTGTTCATCAGGCCGCCGGCGGTATCTTCCGGATAGGCCAGAACCTCTTCTACCCGCAGGCGGTCCTGGTCGTCCATGGTGTCCAGGACTTCCTGGATGACCGTATCCGGCAACTGCTGCAGCAAGTCGGCCAGGTCGTCCGACTCGAAATCCTCGAGCAGGTCGACCAGTTCCTGGGTGTTGAACTGGCTCAGGAAGTCGGCCCGGATGTCGTCCGCCATGTACTGGAGGACTTCACCCTCGCGCTGTTTGTCGACCAGGTTCCACAGCAGAACCCGTTGCCGGGGCGGAGATGATTCCAGCAGGTGGGCAATATCGCTGGGGCTCAGGCCGCCATTCAGGATGCGCGCTACCTGTTTGAGGGCACCACTGTCGAGGGCCTCACTGAGGGAGCGAAGCCGCTGTCGGGCCTGACTTTTTTCCAGAATGTCGGTCATGAAACCACCTGCGATCAGAAAACCTTTGTATTATAGCGGAGTTAGGTTACACAGGTGAGGAAGACTTGTAGGTGAATTGCGAAGTTTTATTCACCCTCGCCGAAATAGTCGTCAATCAGGCTGACCAGTGCTTCGATGGCTTCCTGCTCGTCCGGGCCGTCGGCAGCCAGTTCCACTTCGGTGCCCTGGCTGGCGGCAAGCATCATCACTTGCATGATGTTGCGGGCATCCACTTCCCGGCCCTTGGCGCGCAGCGTTATTTTGCTGTCAAACCGGGACGCGGTGGTCACCAGCTTGTTGGTGGCCCGGGCGTGCAGTCCGAGTTTGTTGATGATGGTAATGGGGCGGCAGATCATGGCAGCTTCAGATCTCCCCCCGGGCCTGCAGGTGTGGCAGTTCGGTGTGGCGTACCTGCACGTTGCGGTACTGCTCGCGGAAGTGCTTGCCCAGCTGTTCGCAAACGTAGACCGAACGGTGCTGGCCGCCGGTGCAGCCAATGGAGATGGTCATGTAGCTGCGATTACTGTCGGCGAAGGAGGGCAGCCAGGTGTTCAGGAAGCCGGTGAGGTCGTCCACCATCTGTTTGGTCAGGGGCTCCCGTTCCAGGAAGTCGATCACCGGCTGGTCGGTGCCGGTGTGCTTGCGCAGGCTGGTATCCCAGTAAGGATTGGGCAGGCAGCGCACATCAAATACATAATCGGAATCCACCGGCACGCCGTGCTTGAAGCCGAACGACTGGAACAGCAGGGCGATTTCCTGCTCTTTGCGGCCGGCCACCCGCTGCTTCACCATGTCACGCAGTTCGTACATGGAAAGCCCGGTGGTGTTGATGTACAGGTCGGCCAGTTTCGATAGCGGTTCCAGTAGCTGTTTCTCGTTGCTGATGGCTTCGCGCAGAGAGGTCTTGTCGTCGCTCAGGGGGTGCTTGCGCCGGGTGGCGTGGAACCGCTGTAGCAGGGACTGCTCGTCGGCATCCAGGAAGATAATTTCAATCTCGACACCGGTATTGCCCAGCTGGCGGTAGATGGTCTCGAAATTGGCGAGCTCGCCGGAAAGGTTGCGGGCGTCAATGCTGACCGCCATTTTCTTCAGGCGGCCGGGGGCCTCATGGGTAACGGCTTCCCGGGTGAGCGGGAACAACAGACCGATCGGCAGGTTGTCGATACAATAAAACCCGAGGTCTTCCAGTACGTGCAGGGCGGTACTCTTGCCCGACCCGGACCGGCCACTGACGATGATCAGCTTCATGGTTAGGCTCTCCTGTACGTTGATGCCAACAGTTATTGGCTACCGCTCGTCATTCCCTGATACAGGGAATCCGCATCCTGGCACTTGCGCAGGCGCTCGCAGAAGGCGCTGTCGTTGAACCGCTCAGCAAGCTGACTCAGCAACTCCAGGTGTTCGCTGGTGGCTTCTTTGGGGACCACCAGGGCAAACACCAGATCCACCGGCTGGTTGTCGATGGCATCGAAGTCCACCGGCTCGGTCAGGGTCATCAAGACACCGATAACCCGGTCCAGGCCTTCCAGCCGACAGTGAGGGATGGCGATGCCCTGTCCGATACCGGTGCTGCCGAGGCGCTCCCGGGACACCAGGTTATTGAAGATGTCATTATCGTTAAGAGTCTCGTCCTGATAGTGAATCCGCTCGGCAATAAACTCCAGCACCCGCTTCTTGCTGGACGCCGGTACCTGGCACAGCGTCAGTGCCGGAGCCAGGATGTTGTCGATGGTCAGGTATGTATCGCTCATGGATCGACTATGAACCCGTATAAAAAAAAGGCTGCGGCCGGTCGTCCCTGCCGCAGCTTGATCGATTTAAATACCCGTTAACGCGCGCTGGTGAGCGCTTAGCCGTTACCGTGCATCCGGTCTACGTTCTTTTCCTTGTACTTGAGGATCTGGCGGTCAAGCTTGTCCACCAGGGCATCGATTGCCGCGTACATATCCTCATTTTCAGCCTTTGCGTGGATCTCGCCACCACTCACGTGGAGGGTAGCTTCGGCCATCTGGCGAACTTTCTCAACTTCCAGCGTTACCTGACAGTTAGTGATTTGGTCAAAGTGGCGCTCAAGCTTGTCGAACTTGGTGGTGATGTAATCCTTCAGTGCAGGGGTAAGCTCTACGTGATGGCCTGAAATGTTGATTTGCATTGGCGTCTCCTGTTGTCATCGTGCCGGCATGGTGCCGGGCTGAGTACCAGAGCTTCGTGCCCTGGCGAAAATTTGTTGTGGTTACGGTAAAAGCTAAACCAGCCGTTTGCGTTCGTTCGAGGGAGGTATGTGCATGGCCTCCCGGTACTTGGCCACGGTGCGCCGGGCCACGTTGATCCCCTGTTCCCCTAGCATGGCCGCAATTTTGCTGTCGCTCAATGGCTTTTTCGGGGTTTCTTCTGCAATCAGTTTCTTGATCATGGCACGAATTGCCGTAGAGGAACACTCCCCGCCTTCCGCGGTGCTGACATGGCTGGAGAAGAAGTATTTGAGCTCGAAGATGCCCCGGGGCGTGTGCATGTATTTCTGGGTGGTAACCCGGGAAATAGTCGATTCGTGCATTTCCACGGCCTGGGCAATATCCGACAGGATCAGCGGCTTCATCGCCTCTTCACCCTGGTCGAGGAAACCTTGCTGGTGCTCGACAATGCGGGTGGCCACTTTCAGCAGGGTTTCATTGCGGCTCTGCAGGCTCTTGATAAACCACTTGGCCTCCTGCAGCTGGTCGCGCAGGTAGGTATTGTCGGCGCTGCTGTCGGCGCGGCGGATCAGCGAGGCGTAGCTGGCGTTAACCCGGATGCGCGGTGCAATCTCCGGGTTCAGCTCTACCCGCCACCGGCCTTCGTGCTTGCGTACGATCACATCGGGAATGACGTAGTCTGTTTCGCCCTGGTCGATCACATCCCCGGGGCTCGGATTCAGGCTGGTGATCAGGGCCAGCACATCCCGCAGCTGATCTTCCTTCAGCCTGCTGCGGCGCAGCAGCTGGGCGTAGTCGCGGTTACCCAGCAGGTGCAGGAATTGGGTGACCACCTGGCGGGCCTGGCGCAGCCAGGGAGTGTCTGGTGGCAGCTGGTTAAGCTGGATCAGCAGGCACTCCTGCAGGTCCCGGGCAAACACACCGGGCGGGTCGAAGTGCTGGAGCCGGCGTAGCACCGCTTCTACTTCGTCCAGTTCCAGCGGGTCTTCGTCGGCGTCTTCGCTCAGGCCGGCGTGTATGTCCTGCAGGGTGGAGGTCAGGTAGCCCCGGTCGTCCACCGCGTCCATCAGGGCGTGGGCAATCGCCTGGTCACGCTCGCTCAGGGGGGTGAGGTTCAGTTGCCACTCCAGGTGGTCCCGCAGGGTCTCGGCGGGGGAGTTGCGGCTTTCGAAGTCTGAATCGTTTTCGTCATCATCCTTCGGGGCGCTGGCCGGAGCGGACTGGTAAATGTCTTCCCACGCAGTATCGACAGGCAGGTCGTCCGGAATGTTATCCGGCATGTCGTTTTCTGTGCTCCAGTCTGGCCCGTTCTCGGATTCGTCCCAGTCACTGCTGCTTTCAGCTGCGCTGTCGTCGCTGGAGGTGGTGTTTTCGCGGAGCAGGTCGTCGTTGCTCTGGGCTTCGGCCTCAGCTGCATCTGCCTGGTCGTGGTCATCGTCCTCGGCGGTTTCCAGCATCGGGTTGGAATCCAGCGCCTGCTGGATTTCCTGCTGCAGATCGAGGGTAGAAAGCTGCAGCAGCCGGATGGCTTGCTGCAACTGGGGGGTCATGGTCAGGCTCTGGCCCAGTTTTAGCTGTAACGAGGCTTTCATAACCATGGCTTAAAATCCATAACAGATTGGTATCCCGGTAAAAAATTACTCTGCCTAGCAAGATCTTTGCCGAGTTTACTTGTTACCGATCTGCAACACAATCAGACCTCGGTGACAGGGCTCCGGGTTGCCCGTTACAGGCGGAATTCATCCCCCAGATAAACCTCCTTCACCTGCTGGTTGGCGAGGATGGTCTCGGAGTTCCCGGAGGCGATAATGTGGCCGCCGGAAACGATATAGGCGTTCTCACAGATGTCCAGGGTTTCCCGCACGTTGTGGTCGGTAATCAGCACGCCAATGCCTTTATCCCGCAGGTGCCTGATAATGTGCTTGATGTCGCTCACCGAGATGGGGTCTACGCCCGCAAACGGCTCATCCAGCAGGATGAATGCGGGTTCCATGGCCAGGGCCCGGGCGATTTCCACCCGACGGCGCTCGCCACCGGACAGGGCCATGCCCAGACTGTCCCGGATGTGGGTAATGTGGAATTCTTCCAGCAATTCTTCCAGCTTGGCTTCCCGGTCGGCCCGGCTCATGCCTTTGCGGGTTTCCAGGATGGCCATGATGTTGTCCCGCACCGTCAGTTTGCGGAAGACAGAGGCTTCCTGGGGCAGGTAGCCGATGCCTTTTCGGGCCCGGCCGTGCATGGGCAGGGGCGTGATGTCCTGGCTGTCGATGGTGATGCGGCCACGGTCGGCTTCCACCAGGCCTACAATCATGTAAAAACAGGTGGTTTTGCCTGCACCGTTCGGGCCCAGCAGGCCCACGATCTCACCGGAACGGATTTCCAGGGAGACATCCAGGACGACCTTTTTCTGCTTGTAACTTTTAGCCAGATTACTGGCCCTGAGTACTGCCATCAGAACCTTCCCCGTTGCTGGATTGGCCGGTGTTGCGCGGCTGGATGACCATCTCTACCCGGCCGGAACCACCGGTTTCAGTGCGGCCGCCTTCAGCGGTCACAACCCGGCTTACGGTGTTGTAGTGAATGATGTTGCCCTTGAAGGTGTTGCCGTTCTGTTCGATCACGGCCTGGCGCTCGAAGGTGAGCTGGTTGTCCCGCGCAGACCAGGTAATGTTCAGGGCACTGGCGTTGGTCATGGCATCGCCTTCCCGGGAGGGCTGGCGGTAGTGGGCCGGGGCTCCGCTGGCTTCAATGCGGCTCAGACCCTGCTCGTCGCGGTACAGCACTACCCGGTCGGCTTCCAGGCGGGTACGGCCCTGTACCAGTTCGACATCGCCGCTATAGGTGGCCACGCCGGCAGTGTCGTCCAGTCGCGCAGAATTGGCGCTCACCTGTATCGGTGTGCCCGAGTCCATATCAAAGGCCATGGCCGGGGTGGCCAGCGTCAGCGCCACGGCCAGCAGCGCCGGCGGGAGAAAACAAAGCTTACCTGACGGTTTCATAATGCCCTTCCACCCGGGAGTTGAGTTCCAGTATGCGTTGATCAATCCAGGCCTTCATGCCGGTGGCCTGGGTGGTACCGAACGGCTCGGTAATGGTTACCGGCAGGTCGGTAGAAACGGTGCCTTCGGTGTTATTCAGGGTCAGCGCCTCGGTGGCCAGGGTGGCCTGGGAGTCGCCACTGGTGCGCAGTACGATTACGTTGCCCTCCAGGTGCATCAGGCCCTGAGACTGCAAAAGGCTACCTGCATCGGCTTCAATTATCCACGGTTCTGTTTCGGCCTGGCCCTCGCCGTAAAGGCGGGCCCTGGGGTCTGTCATCCGGGCGCTGCTGTCGTGGTCGAATTGTTCAATGCGCGGGCTGGTCATGTGGATTTCCAGCTGGCCCTGCTCATTCCACGCCCGGTAGTCGGCGCCCACCACAAAGCCGTCTGGCTCGGCGGCCCCGCGAAGCTGCGCCGCTTCGGGGTCTGGCGCCGGGGGCTCACTACTTTGCCACATCAGGTAGACCGTGGCGGCAATGGTTGCTGCCAGTGCCAGGGTTCTGATCCGGGGGTTGCCGGTTTTTGATGAAAAGAACTTGCGGATCATTCGGGCTTGTCCAGATAGGGGGCAAGACTGCCTTCAAGCTGGCCCCGGGCCCACAGGATCAATTCGCAGGCTTCGCGCACCGCGCCCTGGCCGCCGGCCGCGAGGGTGCAATAGTCGGCCTTCTGGCGCACCAGCCAGTGCCCGTTGGGTACGCTGATGCCAAGGCCCGCGTACTGCAGGGCCGGGAGGTCCGGCAGGTCGTCGCCCATGTAGCCAATCTGGCTGGCTTTGATGTCCATGTTGGCGACCAGTTCCTGCAGGGCCACCTTTTTGTCTTCCCGGCCCTGCATCAGGTGCTGAATGCCCAGGTCGGACATGCGCTTTTCAGTAAGCGGTGAGCGCCGGCCGGTAATCACCGCGACGGTAATGCCGGCCTGCATCAGCTGTTTCAGGCCCAGGCCATCCAGGATGTTGAAGGTTTTCAGTTCATCGCCGCTGGCGCTGAAGTACAGGCGGCCGTCACTCATGATGCCATCGACATCAAAGGCAACCAGCCGGATGGCGGCGGCCTTGGCTTTCAGTGTGTCGTGCCACTGGTTTTGCAGGGGGTGAACAATGCCGGTCATTCAGATAACCCCCGCCCGCAACAGGTCGTGCATGTTGATGGCGCCCACCAGCCGGCCGCTGTCGTCGGTCACCGGCAGGGCGTTGATCTTCAGCTCTTCCATAATATTCAGCGCCTCGGCGGCCAGGTTGTCGGCCTGAATGGTTTTACCGTGGCGGGTCATCACGTCGCGGATGGCTGTGGTGTGCACATCCACGGATTTGTCCAGGGTTCGGCGCAGGTCACCGTCGGTGAAAAGGCCGGTCATGTCGCCGCTGGCGTTCACCACGGTGGTCATGCCCAGGCCCTTGCGGGAGATTTCCAGCAGCGCCGTGCTGAGGGTGACATCTTCGGTCACCCTCGGGATTGCATCGCCGGTATGCATGATGTCGGATACCCGCAGCAGCAAGCGCCGACCCAGGCTGCCACCAGGGTGGGAAAAGGCGAAGTCTTCTGCACTGAAGCCCCGGGCTTCCAGCAGGGCAACAGCCAGGGCGTCGCCCATCACCAGGGTGGCAGTGGTGCTGGAGGTGGGGGCCAGTCCCAGTGGGCAGGCTTCGATAGCAACGCTCACATCCAGGTTAACGACGGCTTCCCGGGCCAGAACCGAGTTCGGGTTGCCGGTCATGCTGATCAGCGGAGCGCCCATGCGCTTGAGCAAGGGCAGGAGGGTGACCACCTCACTGGTGCTGCCGCTGTTGGAAATGGCAATCACCACATCCTGGGGCGTGATCATGCCCATGTCGCCGTGGCTGGCTTCGCCCGGGTGTACAAAGAAAGACGGGGTGCCGGTACTGGCCAGGGTGGCGGCAATCTTGTTGCCAATGTGCCCGGATTTGCCCATGCCGGTAACCACCACGCGGCCCTTGCAGGCCATGATCACCTCACAGGCTTTGGTAAAATCGCCATTAATGCGGCCTTCAAGGGCTTCGATAGCTTCCCGTTCGATGCGGATGGCCCGCAGGGCAGAGGTGCGGTAGTCCTGGCCACCTGAAGAATTGGAGTCTGTCATCTCGGCTGGTTATCCCACTGTCCGCTTGCTCGGTCTGGCTCACCCGGCCGCCATTCGGTGCCGGGAACGATTGGCCCGAAAGTATATCATTTATGAGCCGTAACACCGCCCGGTTACGCAAAGTTCAGAAAAACTGACCATTGCAATCAGTACATTTTACAGAGCTTTATTTGAGCTGTAGCAGCGCTTGCCTTAATGTAGGCGCTCCGTGAGAAGGATGGATTATGGAGTCATCTGCTTATATAACGCTTAAGGATGTGGTGTTCTCCCGCTCCGGTCGCCGTATTTTCGATGGCGTAACGCTGGATATACCGAAGGGCAAGATCACCGCCATCATGGGCCCCAGCGGCACCGGGAAGACGACACTGCTTCGGTTGATCGGCGGCCAGCTGCGGCCGGATTCCGGGCAGGTGGTCGTGGACGGCCACAATGTGCCGGCCCTTAAGCGCAAAGACCTTTACCGGTTGCGGGAAAAAATGGGCATGCTGTTCCAGAGTGGCGCCCTGTTCACCGATCTGAGCGTCTATGAAAACGTGGCCTTCCCGCTGCGGGTGCATACCCGGCTGCCGGAAGACATGATTCGCGATATTGTCATGATGAAGCTGGAAGCGGTCGGCCTGCGCGGTGCCCGCCGTTTGATGCCGTCAGAGCTGTCGGGGGGCATGACCCGCCGGGTAGCGCTGGCCCGCAGCATTGCCCTGGACCCGGAACTGATCATGTACGACGAACCCTTCGCCGGGCAGGATCCCATCGCCATGGGCGTGCTGGTAAAGCTGATCCGGGACCTGAACAGTTCCATGGGTCTGACCAGTGTGCTGGTCTCCCACGACGTGCCGGAATCCCTGAGCATCTGCCACTACGCCTGCATCCTGGCGGACGGCAAGGTGATCGGGGAGGGTACCCCGGAGCAGCTGCGCCAGCATCCCTCTGACCGGGTGCAGCAGTTCCTTAACGGCCAGCCCGATGGTCCGGTGCCGTTTCATTACCCGGCCAGCGATGCCGCCGCCGATTTTGGTGTCACCGGAGGCCCGGTATGATTGAACGAATCGCCACCCTCGGGCGAATGGGCCTGGACACTGTCTCTTCCCTGGGTCGCTCAGGGCGCTTCCTGGCGGGAGTGCTGGCAGGCATTCCCCAGCCGGCCACCGGTTTTCCGCTGCTGATGCGCCAGCTGTACTTTGTTGGTGTCCTGTCCCTCGCCATCGTGGTGGTATCCGGGCTGTTTATCGGCATGGTGCTGGGCCTGCAGGGTTACACCATTCTCAGCGATTACGGCTCCGAGGCCGCCATCGGCCAGATGATTGCCCTCACCCTTTTGCGGGAGTTGGGGCCGGTGGTGACCGCGCTGCTGTTTGCCGGCCGGGCCGGATCGGCACTGACGGCCGAAATAGGCCTGATGAAAGCCACCGAGCAGCTCTCCAGTATGGAGATGATGGGGGTAGATCCCCTGCGCCGGGTGATTGCGCCCAGGCTCTGGGCCGGCTTTATCGCCATGCCAATACTGGCCATGATTTTCTCCGTGGTGGGTATCTGGGGCGGCATGCTGGTGGGCGTGGAGTGGCTGGGCGTGTTTGAAGGCACCTTCTGGGGCAACATGCAGTCTTCGGTAGATTTTGTTGATGATGTGCTCAATGGCGTCATCAAAAGCGTGGTGTTCGGTTTTGTTTGTGCCTGGATTGCGGTGTATCAGGGCTACGATTGCGTACCCACCTCCGCAGGCATCAGCTCTGCCACCACCAAAACCGTAGTTTACTCATCGCTGGCGGTGCTTGGTCTGGACTTCGTACTGACCGCCGTTATGTTCGGCGATTTCTGATCAAACATTCAGGGAGCCTGCAATGGCACAAAGAACTACAGAAATAATTGTTGGCCTTTTCATGATTGCGGGGTTGGCCGCCCTGCTGTTCCTGGCGCTGCAGGTCAGTGGCCTGTCGCCGAAAACCGCCGGAGACCGCTATACCCTGTACGCCAACTTCAATGATACCGGCGGCCTGGCACCCCGGGGCAAGGTGTCCATGGCGGGGGTGACGATCGGCTCTATCCAGTCCATCGAACTGGACCCGGAAACCTTCCAGGCCCGGGTGGCGCTGGCCATTGATGCCGGAATTGCCAATATTCCGGCCGACAGTGCAGCAGTAATACGCACATCCGGGCTGCTGGGAGACCAGTACATTGATATATCGGTTGGTGGCGACCTGGAGTCTCTGAGTCCGGGCGACACCTTTTATTCCACCCAGTCCGCCATGAATCTGGAGCGGCTGATCAGTAACTTTGCCTCTGGCCGGTAATGCCGGGTGAAGAGCACCGAATTGCACGGGAGAACGCGATGATTGCCCTGAAACAACGCTTTATCTGGATGTTTGCCATGCTTGCCCTGGTAGCAGGCCAGGCCTGGGCTGATCCGGAAGCCGACCTAAAACACTATGTGGATGAGAATACCCAGAAGCTGGTGCAGAAGCTCAACGAAGAGAAAGGCCTGTACGAGCGGGATCCGGAAGCCTTCTACGCCAGCATGAACGAAACCCTGGATCAGTTTGTCGATTTCCGCCGCATTGCTGCCCGGGTGATGGGCCGCTACGCGCGCCAGACCTCGCCGGAGCAGCGCGATGAATTCGTGGACAAGTTCAAGCGCAGCCTGTTCGACAGCTACGCCCAGGCGCTGGTGACCGCAGACAACTTCGAGATCCGCGTGCTGGATGCGTCCATCATGGACCAGAACGCAGACCGTGCATCGGTGCAGATGGAAGTTGTGACTGCCTCCGGTAACCGCTACCCGGTCACCTACTCCATGTACCGGAACAGCGAAGGCCGCTGGCTGATGGAAAACGTGATCGTGGAAGGTGTGAACATCGGCCTGGCCTTCCGGGACCGCTTTGCCCAGGAAATGGAACAGAATCGTGGCCAGGTGCAACTGGTTATCGACAACTGGAGCGATGCGGTAGAAGCCCTCAACCTGGATGAAGAGCTGGACCGTTCATGACCGCACCTGCCCCAGCTGCTGCGCTCAGCGGAAACACCCTGACGGTTACCGGTGAGGTCAATGCAGATAACGTTGTTGCCTTGCGCACGCAGGGCGAACAACTGATTAGCGCTGCCGGCGGCCCGGTGACCGTAGACCTTACCGGCCTTGCCACCGCCCACAGTGCGGTGCTTTCCATGCTGCTGTGCTGGCAGCGCCTTGCCATCGGCAACCGCCAGTCGCTGACCTTTCGGGGTGCCAGCGACCGCCTGCTGTCACTGGCGGCTCTCAGCAGTCTTGAAAACCAGATTCCCGGATTTGCCACACACAGCTGACCGGCGCCCGGGAATTGGTTACAATTCCGCCCCTGATTTCAAACCAGTCGAGGAATCCCTATGGACGCCGCCCAGGTTACTGAACTTGTTAAAGAAGCCCTGCCCGGTTGCGAGGTTCAGGTACAGGTCGATGGCAATCACTACCTTGTGATCGCTGTGGGTGACGTATTTGAAGGCCTGCCCACCATCAAGCGGCAGCAAATGATCAATAAGGTACTGTTCCAGCACATCATGGACGGCACCATTCACGCCCTTCACCCGAAAGCCTACACCCCGAGCGAGTGGGCCGAGCGGCAGGCCCAGGCCTGAACAGCACAGGACAAGTATTGTGGACAAACTTCTGATCGGGGGCCGCAAGCCCCTGGATGGCGAGATTCGCATTTCCGGCGCCAAGAACGCGGCCCTGCCCATTCTGGCGGCCACGCTGCTGGCGGATGAGCCGGTCACTATCGGCAACCTGCCGCACCTGAACGACATCACCACCATGATCGAGCTGCTGGGCCGCATGGGCGTGGAGCTGATGATCGACGAAAAGATGAGTGTTGAAGTGCACGCCAACACCATCAAGCACTTCCACGCGCCCTACGAACTGGTGAAAACCATGCGCGCGTCTATCCTGGTGCTGGGCCCGCTGGTTGCCCATTTCGGTGAGGCGGAAGTGTCCCTGCCTGGTGGCTGTGCCATTGGTACCCGTCCGGTGAACCTGCACATCCACGGCCTGGAGCTGATGGGTGCAGATATCAAGGTGGAGAACGGTTACATCAAGGCCAAGACCAACGGTCGCCTGAAAGGTGCCCATATCTTCATGGATACCGTGACCGTAACCGGCACCGAGAACCTGCTGATGGCCGCCACCCTGGCGGAAGGCAAAACCATCCTGGAAAACGCCGCCCGGGAACCGGAAGTGGTCGACCTGGCCGAATGCCTGATCGCCATGGGCGCAGACATCAAGGGCCACGGCACAGCGACCATCGAGATCAACGGCGTAGAGCGCCTGCACGGTTGCCACTACAACGTACTGCCGGACCGTATTGAAACCGGCACCTACCTGGTGGCAGCGGCTGCTACCGGTGGCCGGGTAAAGCTGAAAGATACCCGGGAAGACCTGCTGGAAGCGGTACTGCTGAAGCTGGAAGAGGCCGGCGCCGAAATCACCACCGGCCCCGACTGGATCGAGCTCGACATGAAGGGCAAGCGCCCGAAAGCGGTCAGCATCCGCACCGCACCGTACCCGGCGTTCCCCACTGACATGCAGGCGCAGTTTGCGGCCATGAACGCAGTGGCGGAAGGCACCGGTACCATCGTGGAAACCGTGTTCGAAAACCGCTTCATGCACCTGCAGGAGCTGATCCGCATGGGTGCCGATATTACCCTGGAAGGTAACGCCGCTATCATCAAAGGCGTGGAGCACCTGACCGGCGCACCGGTGATGGCCACCGACCTTCGGGCTTCTGCCAGCCTGGTGATTGCAGGTCTGGTTGCCGAAGGCGACACCATCGTAGACCGCATTTATCACATAGACCGCGGCTATGAATGTATTGAAGAAAAACTGCAGCTGCTGGGCGCAAGTATTCGCCGTTTGCCGGCATAATTAACCAACGGGAAACCGGATAGATCCATGACAGATTCCATCACCATCGCCTTGTCGAAGGGACGAATCCTCGAAGAAACCCTGCCGCTGCTGGCGGAAGCCGGTATTGAGCTGGTGGACGACGTGAAAAAGTCCCGCAAGCTGGTGTTTCCGACCACAGATCCGAACGTGCGGGTGCTGATTATCCGTGCCACGGATGTGCCGACTTACGTTCAGTACGGCGGCGCCGACCTGGGCGTGACCGGTAAGGACGTGCTGATGGAGCACGGCGGCGAGGGGCTTTACGAGCCGCTGGACCTGAACATTTCCTGCTGCCGGCTGATGACCGCCGGCAAGAAGGGCGAGCAGCCACCGGCGGGGCGTATTCGAGTGGCCACCAAGTTTGTGAACCTGGCGCGGCGCTATTACGCGGCTCAGGGGCGGCAGGCGGATATCATCAAGCTCTACGGGGCGATGGAGCTGGCGCCGATTCTGGACCTGGCCGATGAGATTGTGGATATCGTGGATACCGGTAATACCCTGAAGGCCAATGGGCTGGAACCGCGGGAGCTGATAGATCATATCAGCAGCCGGCTGGTGGTGAATCGGGCGTCCATGAAGATGAAGCATGGGCAGATTAACCCCATTATTGAAAAGATGGCGGCGGCTGTTGAGCGCCGGCGGGCAAGCCCGCAAGAGTAACTGATCAATCCAACGCAGGATTAGAGACATGACCGATAGAATCACCAGACTGAATACCACCCAGGGCGACTTTGACAGTGCGCTGGCCAAGTTGTTGGCGTGGGATGACAGTGTTGACCATCAGGTGAATGAGTCGGTTCGGCATATCCTGCGTGAGGTGAAAACCCGTGGCGATGCGGCGGTTCTGGAGTTTACCGAGCAGTTTGACCGGTTGAAGGCCGGTTCCATGGCGGAGCTGGAGATGGACCAGGGCCGTCTTCAGGAGGCTTTGGAGCGGATTCCCCAGAATCAGCGGGTGGCTCTTGAGAAAGCTGCTGAGCGGGTTCGGGATTATCATGAGCGGCAGAATCAGAAGTCCTGGCAGTATCAGGATGAAGACGGGACGATTCTGGGGCAGAAGGTGACGCCGCTGGACCGGGCGGGTTTGTATGTGCCGGGTGGTAAGGCGGCGTATCCGTCTTCTGTGCTGATGAATGCGATTCCTGCGAAGGTTGCCGGGGTTGCCGAGGTGATTATGGTGGTTCCTACGCCGGATGGTGTGGTGAATGACATGGTGCTGGCGGCGGCGGCGATTGCGGGTGTGGACCGGGTGTTCACCATTGGTGGCGCCCAGGCGGTGGCGGCGCTGGCTTATGGTACGGAAACCGTGCCTTCGGTGGACAAGATTGTGGGCCCGGGGAACATTTTTGTGGCTACGGCCAAGCGGGAAGTGTTTGGTGTGGTGGGTATCGACATGATCGCCGGCCCGTCCGAGATCCTGGTGATCTGCGACGGCAAGACTGACCCGGACTGGATCGCCATGGATTTGTTCTCTCAGGCCGAGCACGACGAGCAGGCCCAGAGCATTCTGGTGAGCCCGGATGCCGATTTCCTGGATGCCGTGGAAGCCAGCATCAACAAGCTGCTGCCGACCATGGAGCGTGAAGACATTATTCGCACGTCTATGCTCGGCCGCGGGGCGCTGATCAAAGTGGCTGACCTGAAAGAAGCCGCCGAGGTGTCCAATCGCATCGCCCCGGAGCACCTGGAGCTGTCGGTGGAAGACCCGCAAGCCATGCTGGACGACATCCGCCACGCCGGCGCCATCTTTATGGGGCGTCACACGGCTGAGGCCCTCGGTGACTATTGCGCCGGCCCGAACCACGTACTGCCCACCAGCGGCACCGCACGGTTCAGTTCACCGTTAGGTGTTTACGATTTCCAGAAGCGGTCGTCTCTGATCGGCTTCACCCCGGAGGGGGCAGATCGCATGGGGCGAGTTGCCTCTGTCCTTGCTCGCGGCGAAGGCCTGACCGCTCACGCCCGTTCAGCGGAGTACCGTATTAATGAGTAAGTATTGGAGTTCACTGGTCAGCGAATTGCAGCCGTATGTACCTGGTGAACAGCCGCAAATGGCGAACCTGGTAAAACTGAATACCAACGAAAATCCGTTTGGCCCGTCTCCGAAGGTGGTCGAAGCGATTCAGCGAGAGCTGAATGACAACCTTCGGCTGTATCCGGACCCGGAAGGGCAGGCCTTGAAAGACGCCATTGCCGCCTACCACGTGGATTTTGGCATCAACGCGAAGCAGGTGTTCGTCGGCAACGGTTCCGACGAAGTGCTGGCGCACATCTTCCAGGGCCTGCTCAAACACGACAAGCCGATCCTGTTCCCGGACATCACTTACAGCTTTTATCCGGTGTACTGCGGCCTGTACCAAATTGAAAGCAACGTCATTCCGCTGACTGACAGCTTCGAAATCAATCCGGACGACTACAAGCGGCCGAATGGCGGGATCATCTTCCCGAATCCGAACGCCCCTACCGGTCGTTACCTCGGCCTGCAGCACGTCGAAGAAATCCTGAAAGCTAACCCGGACAGCGTGGTGGTGGTAGACGAGGCCTATGTCGACTTCGGTGGCGACACGGCGATTCGCCTTGTTAACGAATACCCGAACCTGCTGGTGTGCCAGACCCTCTCTAAAGCACGCTCACTGGCTGGCCTGCGTGTCGGCTTTGCCGTGGGCAACGAAGAGCTGATCGAAGCCCTGAGCCGGGTCAAAGACAGTTTCAACTCCTATCCGTTGGACCGTTTGGCGCTGGTTGGTGCCGTTGCTGCTTTCGAAGACAAGCAGTGGTTTGAAGACTCCTGCAGCGGCGTCATCCGTGAGCGCCAGCGGGTAACCGAGGAACTAGAGAAACTCGGTTTCGAAGTGCTGCCGTCCAGGGCAAATTTCGTGTTCGCTCGTCATCCCGACCATGAAGGTGCAGAAATCGCGGCCAAGTTGAGAGAGCAGGGCATCATCGTTCGCCATTTCAACAAGCCAAGGATCAGTGATTTTCTGAGAATTACCATTGGCACCAGCGATCAGAATAACGCTTTGATCAAAGGACTGGATTCCCTGTAAGCGGGCAGTGCGAACCATGGCAAACCGAAACGACATCCTCGCGAAAATCAACGAATGGCTACAGCCAGACAACTTCCAGGACTACGCTCCGAATGGTCTGCAAGTAGAGGGCGGTGAGAGCGTAGATGTTATCGTGACCGGGGTCACCGCATCGCAGGCGTTGATTGACGAAGCCGTAAAACAAAACGCCGATATGATCCTGGTCCACCACGGCTACTTCTGGAAAGGCGAAGACCAGGCCATCCGCGGCATGAAAAAGAACCGCATCAAACAGCTCCTGGACCACGACATCAACCTCGTTGCCTACCACCTGCCACTGGACGATCACCCCGAATACGGCAATAACCGCCAGTTGGCCCAAGTTTTGGGGATACAGAACGCAAGGCCGATGGGTGGTTTGGTATGGCAGGGTGAGTTGCCCGAACCCATGTCACCCGAAAAGCTCGGCCTGCACCTCGCCAGAGTCTTGCACCGGCAGTCCCTTCACGTAGGCAAGGGCCCGGAAATGATCAAGTCGGTAGCCTGGTGCACCGGCGGCGCGCAGGGATTCATCAACGCTGCCGTGGATGCTGGTGTCGACGCCTACATCAGCGGTGAAATCTCCGAACCGACGACTCACACAGCCAGGGAATGCGGAATTCATTACTACGCAGCGGGTCACCATGCGACTGAACGTTACGGAGTTCAGGCGCTGGGAGAGGCGTTAGCGAGGGAGTTCGGAGTAAGACACCGGTTTATCGACTGCGATAACCCGGTGTGAACGACAGGGCGGGCGTTGGTTCTCAAGCTGAACGCTTGGAACCATCCGCATTCAGGCCGTAATCCTCAGCCAGCGTACCCTTGGCATCCGGATCAGACTTCGGCGCATAATCCCGCGGTGGCTCAGAAGGCTCCGCCTCTGCATGGCCAAGGCGACCAGAAGAATCCTGCCCGATTTCCTCCAGCCAATCCTCATCATTACACAGCCGGTTCGCGCCGCGGGCCATATGCTGATTTACATCCCGGTAGGTATCATTAAACCGCCGCAGCAAATGCGCAGACTCCATAAAGTGCTCATTCACCTGGGCCTGGTACCGCGTAAACTCACTACGCAACTCATCAACCTGCTGCTCCGCCCGGCGCTGCCGCAACGAACCTCCCTGACCAGAACGGCCAAACATAAGCCCGATGACAATGCCAACCACCAACGCGACAACCGCCGCCACAATCAGGTTTGTCATATAACAATCGTCCTTTCATTGCCTGCAAGTGAGCCATTCCTCATTTAAAGAGTATAACCCCCCGAACCGATGTATCCCATGCCGAAACACTGCGCCAATCGTCGTATTGCTCCGCAGCCCGCCCGGCGTGGCGAAAAAAGGTGAAATAGGCGACAATACCGCGCCCAAAAACCCACCAGCAGGCAGGAAAACCCTGATGACAGAAGCCATGTCCTCCGAAACCGTCGCGAACCTGACCCCTTGGCAACGCTACCAAAAGGATCTTGAACGCCCGGACTTTCACAAGGATCCGGCCCAGGAAGATGCCGTAAAGCGCCTGCAGGCACTGTACGACAAACTGGTGGAGGCGGAAAGTGAGCGCACCAAGGGCGGCCTGTCCAAGCTGCGCCGAAAACTGAAGAAGGGTAAGGAAGATCCGGTAAAAGGCCTGTACTTCTGGGGCGGCGTTGGCCGGGGCAAAACCTATCTGATGGACACCTTCTTCGAAGCCCTGCCGTTCGACCGCAAAATGCGCGTGCACTTTCACCGCTTTATGCAGCGTGTGCACAATGAACTCAAGCAGCTTAAAGGCGAAAAGAACCCGCTGGAAATGGTCGCGAAAAAGTTCGCCGGCGAAACCCGGGTTATCTGCTTCGATGAATTCTTCGTATCCGACATCGGCGATGCCATGATCCTCGCCACCCTGATGGAAGCCCTGTTCAGTCGCGGCGTTACCCTGGTATGCACCTCCAACATCGTACCAGACGGCCTGTACAAAGATGGCCTGCAGCGGGCCCGCTTCCTGCCGGCGATAGCCCTGGTGAAGCAGCATACCGATGTGGTCAATGTCGACGGCGGCGTGGATTACCGCCTGCGCACCCTGGAACAGGCAGAGCTTTACCACTGCCCGCTGGACGACCAGGCCGACATCAGCCTGCGCAAGAGCTTTGATGCCCTGGCCGTAGAGGCCGGCAAGCACAGTAAAACCATGGAAATTAACGGCCGCAAAATCCCGGCCGAAGCCCATGCCGATGACGTGGTGTGGTTCGATTTCAAAGCCGTGTGCGACGGCCCCCGCAGCCAGAACGACTACATCGAAATGGCCCGCCAGTTCCACGCCATCATCATCAGCAACGTACCGCAGCTGGGCAAAGACAACGACGACCAGGCCCGGCGGTTTATCAACATGATCGACGAGTTCTACGACCGCAACGTAAAAGTCATCATCTCCGCCGCCGCGCCCATCACCGAGCTGTACACCGGTGGCCGGTTGAGTTTCGAGTTCGAGCGCACCGAGTCCCGGCTGCTGGAAATGCAGTCCCGGGAGTATCTGGAGGCACCGCACAAGCCTTAAAGAAGTTTTCAGCCACGGACACTCACGGACCCACACGGACAAAGGTGAAAGGATTTTTTTTGCCACGGAATCCACGGAAGGACACGGAAGAATAAAGGACTTAAAAGATTTTTTTGCCACGAAATCCACGAAAGAACACGAACAAAGATTACTGACTGAAAAAACAGTAATTCTTTATCTTTAATTTCGTGTTCTTTCGTGGATTTCGTGGCAAATCATTTTTCTTTTTTCCGTGTCCTTCCGTGGATTCCGTGGCAGATCATTTGTCTTTTGCTTTTGTCCGTGTGGGTCCGTGAGTGTCCGTGGCCAAAAAAAAACCAAAAATGAAAAACCAGGAGAGGTCACATCATGAGTAAAGACAGCGTAGTCATCGTAAGCGGCGTTCGCACCCCAATGGGTGGATTTATGGGCAGCCTTGCCCCGGTACCCGCCTGCTGGTGACGCTGATGCACGCCCTCAAACGCAACGGTAAGAAGAAGGGTGTTGCTGCCCTGTGTATTGGTGGTGGTGAAGCCACGGCCATGGCCATCGAAGTTCTGTAATCCTCCCGAAATCCAGTCACTCTGCCGAAGTGGTTGCACTCCCGAATCTTGTCTATAGTGAGGGAGTGCGAGAACACCATGAACGGAGAGTGACTGCAAAATCATACTTTTGACTGATCAAAGCCCCCACAGGCCTTGGATATAGTGCAAG
>Ga0209075_1001044_pt1 | contig 26620 bp, 24 predicted proteins | sample Stecom2011_FD_187523 | JGI IMG/M metagenome (GOLD analysis project Ga0209075, IMG submission 187523) | Agricultural soil microbial communities from Utah to study Nitrogen management - Steer compost 2011 (SPAdes) (version 2) | ecosystem: Environmental > Terrestrial > Soil > Agricultural land...
TCTGTGACCCTCGTCACGCTCTGACCCCCTCCCTGGAAGTTTTGCCCCTTTAGCCGTTGACTATAAAACCGCGCTGATCAAATTATGGCCAAGTATCCGTAGCGATGCTCTGACGGCAAACATCTAACAAAAACATGGAAGTCAGCAAGCAGAGGTTCTGCGCCATGCGTTATGGCACAGGCACGAAGTATCTGGAACAACCCGTTAGGTTGAGCCGCAGTTTGAATAACAAACACAACCTCAAACTGTAGGAAAAACCATGAAACTCTGGATCAAAACACTCGCTCTGGTTGTGACCATAGCCTGGTCAGCCCCCTCCGCCGCCTGGTGGTGGAACTCTAAACCCGCAAATTACGCTGGTACCCAGTACCCCATAGTATTGGTACACGGTATGTTCGGCTTCGACTCTATTATTGGCGTGGACTACTGGTACGGCGTTGCTGAAGATCTTCGCAAAAACGGGGCAGATGTATATACATCTCAGGTTCCAGCGCTGGAAAGCACTATTGCCAGGGGTGAGGTACTGCTGTCACAGGTAGAATCCATTGCTGCCGTGCACGGCAAAGTAAACCTCGTTGGCCATAGCCATGGCGGACCTACTGCCCGTTACGTTGCCCGGGTACGGCCTGACCTGGTGGCTTCGGTCACATCTGTCGGGTCGCCTCACAAAGGCTCCGCTGTTGCTGATGTGATCATCGGATCACCAGCAAGCGGCCTGGCAAACACTTTGGGCAACGCGCTTGGCGGTCTTATAGACCTGATTTCCGGCGGCGGATACGATCAAAACATGGCGGCAAGCCTGCAATCTCTTACAACCCAAGGCAGTGCAGAGTTCAACAGCTTTGCACCTGCAGGCCTTCCAACAAGCGCTTGTGGTGAAGGCGCGCATTCCGCAAACGGCGTACGCTTCTATTCCTGGGGTGGCACAGGTGTTCTCACCAACCTTCTGGACCCTTCTGACGCCCTACTCGGCGTTACCAGCCTGGCAATGGGGTCATCTCAGCATGACGGTCTGGTTGAGCGCTGCAGCAACCATTTTGGCAAGGTCATCCGGGACAACTACTTCATGAACCACCTTGATGAAGTAAACCAGGCGCTAGGACTGCACAGCTTATTTGAGACCGACCCGAAAGCCGTCTTCAAACAACACGCAAATCGACTGAAAAACGCAGGTCTTTAAGCGAGGCCCGACCCTGCCAGGAAAGCGCTCCGGCAGGGTCATTTACCTATCTGTTTTACAGGGCTGCCGCGCGCTCTTCAGCCTGGCTTGCCCCTGCCAGATTCCCCCGCGCCCTGCGGATATCAGCCAACAACAACCAACCTGCGCGCTGCAGCCGAGTATCACTCCCCGCAAGAGACAGTCCCTTCAACGTAAACTGTTCTGCAGGCCCAAGCTTATTACCTGCCACATAGGCTTCCGACAATTTAAAATAAACCTCTGCAGACCTCGGCGCGATTCTTTGCGCTCGCTCCAGCCGAACAATGGCCCCTTGAGCGTCGCCACTTTTCAGCAGAGTGTCCGCTTCGCGAACGAGGCTGAGTGCGGCAGGTGAAAGCGCATCCCCGGCATCCTGATAACTGGGTTTGCTACTACGCTGGGGCTGCTGTTCTGGCTCTCGGTTTTCCGTCTGCTCACTCTTGCGCCAGACTTGAGTCTCGTCTTTTCCTTCAGCCGCCTGTGGTGGTTCCGGCGCACGTTCAGAGCCCCCTGCAGGCACGTAAATAGGGCCTCCCGGCCCAGTTGCGCAACCCGCCAGGCTCAGAAATGCTGCCAACATACCCACATGAAAAACACCTTGCCTACTCATTGGAACAATCCTTCAAACCAGCCTCGAATTTTCCGCTCAAGGGTACCAGAGCAAGACACCCTCTGTGTCGGCTCACTACCCGATATAAACGGCAGAAGGCGCGCATTATCGCAATACTCATCGGTTAATGCCTGTTTTTCGGGATTTACCCAGTGGTAGCTGACACCATCGGGTATTACAGGGGAGAAGCCATGTTGTGGCACTTGTGCCATAAACCGCGACCATACGGGCAAGGCTCCGGTAGCGCCGGTTAGCGCGGTGGGTCCATTATCGTCCCGGCCGACCCAGGCAACCGCCAGCAAATCTCCGCTGAAGCCGGCAAACCAGGAGTCGCGGCCGTCGTCGGTTGTTCCGGTTTTACCGGCCAACGTAAGCTCCTTGGGAACCGAGTAGTAAGCCGAGCGCCCTGTACCTTCCTGCATGGTTTCTTGCATTGCGTACTGCAGCAGATGCACTGCTGCGGGATCTGCTACCTGATCCACCTCAAGGCTATACCGTGAAAGTGCTCCGCCGGCAGAATCCGTCACTTCTCTGATCGTGCGCAACGGCGTATTGAATCCGGAGGTCGCCAACCCTTGATAGATTTGAGCGACAGTGACCGGGCTCATGGCAACCGAGCCCAATAACATGGAGGGGTATTCAGAGATTGGTGTAGCCACACCAAAGGCCCGCAAGGTTTTAATGACAGCGGGCACACCCACATCCAGGCCGACACGCACGGCCGGCAGGTTATAGGACTTCGAAAGCGCGCGATGCAGGGGCACTTCGCCGCGCTCCTCGCCATCGTAGTTTTTCGGCTGCCAGCGCCGTCCGTCATCAAACTCGAGTGTGAAGGATTTATCCAGCACCGGGGTCATCAGGGTGTAGCGATCCGGCTGTTCCAACGCGGTCAGATAAGTAAACGGCTTGATCAGGGACCCTATGGGGCGGTTAGCATCCAGGGCCCGGTTAAACCCGGCAAACTGCGGATCTTTGCCACCAACCAGAGCCAGAACTTCACCGGTATCCTTGGCGGTGACTACAAGCGTCGCTTCCAGTGCTTTGCCGACGTCCCCGCTGGCCAGCCTTGGCAAGGTGTCAGTAATGGCATACTCGGCTGCATACTGGATGGCAGGGTTCAGGGTGGTAAATATGCGAAGACCTTCACTGCGTAGATCCGCTTCTTTGTAATCCCGCGCCAGGTGCCGCCGAACAAGATCGATATACGCAGGATAGCGGTTCTCTGAATACGACGGCTTTACACTAACGCCAAGTGACAGGCCGCGAGCACGGGCCGCCTTTGCTGAGTCAATAAGACCGGCGTCCTCCATTTCACTGATAACCAGATTACGCCGCTGAATCGCTCGTTCCGGGTGCCGACGGGGATTGTAATAGCTTGGTCCTTTGACCATGCCCACAAGCAAGGCAATCTGGTGCACATCCAGATCTTTCAACGACTCACCAAAATAGAACTGGCTGGCCAACCCGAATCCGTTGATGCTGCGAGTCCCTGCCTGTCCCAGGTACACTTCGTTCAAGTAGGTTTCCAGTATGTCGTCTTTCTCGTAGTGCCATTCGAGCAAGATTGACATCAAGGCTTCATTACCTTTGCGCAACAGGGTCTGATCCCGGGTAAGGAAAAAGTTTTTAACCAACTGCTGTGTGAGGGTGCTGCCGCCCTGAACGATTTGCCCAGCGCGCATATTGGCCAGCATGGCACGGCCTATAGAAGCCGGTGCAATTCCAAAGTGGCTATAAAAATTGCGATCTTCCACTGCCATGAGGGCTTTCGGCAGCAGCTGAGGAACCTCTTCCAGGCGCACCAGTATGCGATCTTCTTTGTGTGCCGGGTAAATGCCACCAATACGCGCAGGCTCGAGCCTTACAATTGCAGCGTTTTCACCGGAGGATACGGAAAAACCCTGGATGCGATCGCCATATATGTTCAAAGAAAGTGTTCGTCTGGGCTCACTACCATCCGGAAAACGGAAGCCGCGGGTGCTGATAATAAAGTGGCCACCGTTGCGCCGGTAACTCCCGGGTTTTACTCCATCACCCTTGCGATATCCCGCAAGAGCCAATTCCCGCTCCAGTGACCCAGAACTCACACCAGCACCATCGTAAAGTTCCAGGGGCCGTGCATACACCCGGGAAGGCACTTCAAATCGTCGCCCCTCAAACCGGGATGTAACGACAGCGTCCAGATAAACCATCCAGCAAGCCAGTAGCACTAGGCCAATGGCACTCACGCGCATGAACAATTTCCAGAACCAGGGGCGGCGTCCATTCCCGGCATTTTTTTTCCGGGGCTTCTTATTGGGCTTTTTTGCAGAGGAGCTGTTTTTTTTCATGGGCGGATTATAACGAAGCCTGTACAAGATAAGGCAGGCCAACTATGTGTTATTTCTGTAACCTGCCCGTTATGATGGGACGATAAAAATTCAATAAGTTCAGGGAAGCGAGGAGCACACCGTGAGTGAAACATCCCCAGGCAATCTGTTGCTGGCAATGCAGAACCCCGCGTTGTACCACCACCCGGTAGATGGATTTCAGATCATCGAAACCCACATCTCTCAGGTGATTCTAACGGGCCAGTATGCCTACAAGATCAAAAAACCGGTAGATTTCGGGTTTCTTGATTTCTCCACGCTGGAACTCCGCAAGCACTATTGCGAAGAAGAGCTTCGCCTGAACCGGCGCTTGGCAGAACCACTCTACCTCGAGGTACTTCCAATTACTGGTAGCCCAGAGCAGCCTGTTATCGGCGGCGATGGTGAACCGTTTGAGTACATGCTGAAAATGCGCCAGTTCCGTCAAAACCAGCTGCTTGACCAGCAACAGGAAGCCGGCGAACTCAAACCGGAGCTGCTATCCAGTCTGGCGAAACAGGTAGCAAACTTTCATAACAGCCTTGAACCGATTGCAGACGACAAGCCGCTGGGCACACCGGAAGCAGTGTATGCGGCCATGCAGGAAAACTTTGACCAGATTCGGCCACTGATCAGCGATACCTCCCTGCTCAGCCAACTCGACAACCTCGAAGCCTGGACCCAAACCACCTTCGAGCGTCATCGCGACTTGATTGCGCAACGTCGAACAGACGGCTATGTGCGTGAATGCCACGGCGATCTGCACCTCGCCAACATCACTGTGTACGAAGGCAGAGTAACGGTGTTTGACTGCATCGAATTCAACGAGCCCTTCCGCTGGATTGATGTCATAAACGATCTTGCGTTTTTACTGATGGACCTGGAGTCCCGGCGCGAACCGGCGCTGGCCAATCTGGTTCTGAACACCTATCTGGAATACCGCGGCGATTTCGAAGCACTGCCCCTCTTGCCACTTTACAAGGCGTATCGCGCGCTGGTCAGAGCGAAAATTGCCCTGTTCACCATGGGCAACCCCTCCCTTGCGGAGCAGGAAAAAGAAGGGTTGATGCAGCACTACCGCGACTACGCTCAACTTGCAGAAGATTACAGCAACATTCCAAACCGCTACATGTTGGCCACTGTTGGCCTCTCTGCCAGCGGGAAGACCTGCGTCAGTGCTGCCATGTCAGCCGAATTGGGCCTGATCCGCCTGAGATCCGACGTAGAGCGCAAGCGGTTGCACGGGCTGGCCCCATTAGAGGACAGCCAGTCGCCCACCGGGGCAAACCTGTACTCTCCCGAAGCCAATGAGAAAACCTACGTTCGGCTTGCCAAACTTGCCAGCGACCTGCTCGCGGCCGGATTGCCTGTCATCGTTGATGCCGCCAGCCTGAAAGAAAAAGAACGCGCTTTGTTTGCCGCAGTAGCTGAGAGTCAGGGAGTACCTTTTGCTCTGATTCACTGCGAAGCGCCTGAAGCCCTGCGCAAGGAGTGGGTCCGCAACCGCAAAGGCGATGCGTCTGAAGCCACAGTAGAATTATTGGACGCACAGAAGGACTGGTTTGAGCCCCTCACTGCCGAAGAAACAAGCTACACAGTGCACCTGCGCAGCGATCAGGAACACGTGGCTGAAGCTGTAGCAGACCGAATAAGGCAGCACTTCGGCCTGCCACGCGGGTAAAAACCTGCGCATCGGGCTCGCGAAAAGCGGTTAATGCGCAATACTCGTAAAGAACACGAGCAAAACAAAATAAGGAACAACCATGGAAATCGACGCAGTACGCCAGATCAAAGATCCGCTCTACGATATGCTTCGCCAAGAAGATGTTGCTGCGTTCAACAAAGAAAAACTCACACGAACGGATTTGCCGAGCTTCGCACGCGGTGATTTCCGCGGGCTCGACCTGCGTGGGCTGGATGCCAAAGGACTGGACTTCCGCCATGCCTACTTCCGCGGGGCGGACTTGCGAGGTATCAACTTCAGCCGGACGGCGATGGAAGGCGCCAGTATTGCTGGCGCAAAAATTTCCGGATGCTTTTTCCCCCGCAGGCTTGATGCTTCCGAAATCGTGATGTCGCTGAACCACGGCACGCGGATGCGGTACAGCACCGAAAAATGAGCAGCACACAAGCAACCCCTTGGCAGGCAGTATGCGCTCAGGCGGACCTGGAGGCGGGGCGTTTTGTCGAATTCACACTACCCCGCATCGAGGCCGACCCTGCAAAGTACTCCGACACCTTGCCACCTGCAGGCTTTGCATTCCTGGATGGCTCCACTCCAAGAGCCTACTTGAATCAATGCCCTCACATGGGCGTCGAACTGAACTGGAAACCCGGCAGTTTTATGGACACAGATAAACTGTTTCTTCAGTGCTCAACCCACGGAGCCCTCTTCAAGCCCCAGGACGGAGAATGCATTGCCGGCCCCTGTCAGGGCGATGCACTCACCGCACTGGATACTCGAGTGGTTGCAGGCGTTCTGGAAGTCAGATTTCCAGAATAACCGGAACAGATTCCGAAAGCGCCAAGCCACCCGACGGATCACCATCATCACCGGCCAGGTTTGCCCGATAGGCCAGGATTTCTACCCCGGCATCACATGCCTGCCGCAACAGTTGTCCGTATTCGGGGTCGATATGATCTGCAGGCCGCACGGTTTCGATCCCAGTGTGATTCACCACAAAAAACAACACTGCGCGATCACCCAAAGCAACCTGAGCCATGAGTTCTCGCAAATGCTTCTGCCCGCGGGTAGTAACTGCATCCGGGAAGAAGCCCTGCCCGGAGTCCTCAAGCGTGACGTTCTTAACTTCTACCCATGCATCCGGCTCCGACCCATGGCCGGATAGCAGCAAATCTATCCGGCTTTTCTCTTCGCCGTACCTCACCTCCGACCGGGTATGGCTATAGCCGGTAAGCTCATTGATACGCCCAGCCTCAATGGCTTCACGCGCCTGTGCATTAGGCCTTGCGGTATTCACACACGCCAACATGCCAGGTGCCGTTTCTACAAGCTCCCAAGTGAACGGCAACTTACGGGCGGGGTTATTGCTGCGGCTAAGCCATACCCGCCCATCGGCTGGCTGGCAGCCCAGCATAGAGCCGGTGTTCGGGCAGTGGGCCGTTACTTCCTCGCCATCAGGCAGGCGCACATCGGCCAGGAAGCGTTTGTAGCGTTGAATCAGGCGCCCTTCTATCAAGGGTTCCGGGAATTTCATAGGCTCTCCAAATACCAAGTAGGCATCACAGGGCTGGCACCTCCGTGACTTATCTGCTATTTTCCGCAAAATCCCGTTTTAGGACGACTGCTTCATCCAAGTGATAACCGCGCCGCGGCGGGGGCTGGCGCGCAGGGAAGCACAGCGTTCTTGTGAGGAATATAAAAAGAGGCCGGGTCATATGGCAACCACAGCAGACCAAACACGCGAACGTTTCACCAACTTCACCCCTTACGAAATGAAAAAGGGTGAAGACTACATGAGTGCCGACATGCGGGAGCACTTCAAAGAGTTGCTGCTGCAATGGAAGCAGGAACTTATGGAAGAAGTGGATCGCACCATGCACCACATGCAGGAAGACGCAGCAAACTACGCGGATCCCAGCGACCGCGCAACCCAGGAAGAAGAGTTCAGCCTGGAACTGCGTACCCGCGACCGTGAGCGCAAACTGATCAAGAAGATTGACCAGACCATCGATCGCATCGACAAAGACGACTACGGCTTTTGCGATCAGTGCGGTGTAGAAATAGGCACTCGTCGCCTTGAGGCGCGTCCGACAGCAACACTGTGCATCGACTGCAAAACTCTTGCCGAAATCCGCGAGCGCCAAACTGGCATCTGATACGGCAAACCCGACCTGGCCGGCGCAGCCTGATGAGGCACAGCCGGCCACTGTGTCCACTCCATGACCAAACCGCACCAATACCGGGGTCGTTTCGCCCCCTCACCCACTGGCCCACTGCACTTTGGCTCTCTGGTTACTGCTCTGGCAAGCTACCTGGAAGCCAAATCCCGGAACGGCCAATGGCTGGTCCGCATTGAGGATCTTGACCCACTGAGGGAACCTCCGGAGGCAACCGGCCAAATTCTGAACAGCCTTGACGCCCATGGGCTTTTTCCTGACGAACCGGTACTTTTTCAGTCTCGCCGTCATGCTGCCTATCAGGCAGCCACGGAGCAACTACTCAGTAAAGGTTTTGCATACCGCTGCAGTTGCTCGCGCAAACAGCTTGAAGCACATAACGGCAGACACCCTCTGCACTGCAGGGAAGGCGGCAGCAAAAATGTCAACCAGCCTTTTGCCATACGCTTTGCGCTAAAGAACGAGATCTGCCACTGGCAAGATCAGTTATTGGGACCCCAAACACAGGTTGTTCGCGCAGAAATCGACGACCCGGTGATTGTGCGCAAGGAAGGCTTTTTTGCCTATCAACTCGCAGTGGAAGTAGATGATATTGAGCAAGGCATTACTGATGTAGTCCGGGGCTCCGACCTGCTGGACATGACAGCACAGCAAATACAGGTATACCGGGCGCTGGGCGCAAAACCGCCACGATGGCTGCACATACCTGTGATTGTTAACGAGCAGGGACAAAAGCTCTCCAAACAAAACCACGCACCCGCCCTGAACAACCTCACCCCGGTCAAGAACCTGTGCTCCGCTTTGGTTGCTCTTAATCAGCAACCCCCTGGATTCTTGCAGCACGGGTCGGTGGACGATCTTCTTCAATGGGGCTGCACCCACTGGAATCGAAGGGCCGTTCACCTGACATCCCGGTGACTGCCGTGGTATAAAGCCATTCACAATCCTCTGCGCGGATCGCATGCCGGATGTATATCTATCGCCTGGTTTTTTTGCTGGTTCTGGCCATCTATATTTTTTCGCCCAACATTCTTGATTGGTGGACCGCACCCGGGAATGTCTGGTACAGCCCCTTTGTGATTTGGGCCGCTCTGATTGCTGTCGGCTTCTGGCTCGAATGGCGACGGGATCCCAATGAGTTTTAGCGCTCCCGGGCTACTGCTCGCCAGCCTCCTCTACCTCATGCTCCTGTTCGGCATTGCCTGGAGTACCGAACGCGGCATCATTCCCCGTCGCTGGGTACGGCACCCACTGGTATACACACTCAGCCTCGGCGTTTACGCCGGCATATGGGCAGTGTATGCCGCAGTCGGACTGGCAGCGGAATCCGGATACGGCTTCCTTGCCTATTATCTGGGTATCAGCGGTGCCTTTCTATTAGCCCCGGTACTACTTAACCCCATCATGAGAATTGGCCGGGCCTACCAGCTCACCTCCCTTGCCGATTTGTTCGCCTACCGCTATCGCAGCCAATGGGCAGGCACGCTGGTTACTCTTTGCTCAGGCCTTGCCATCCTGTCGCTTCTGAGCATGCAGATACAGGCGGTATCGACATCAGCCAGCATTCTTGCCCCGGATACTTCTCCTCACCTGATCAGCATTATGTTCAGCTTGATTGTTGTGCTCTTCGCCATGCTGTTTGGCGCAAGACGCAATCAGGAAATGGAAAACCACCCCGGCCTGGTGGTGGCCATTGCCTTTGACTCCCTGGTAAAACTGGTCGCTCTGCTAGTGATTGGCGGCGTTGTGCTTTTCAGTGTGTTTGGCGGCATGGCTGGCCTTGAAACCTGGCTGACTGACAACACCACGCCCGCAACTGCGATGTCCATGAGTATTGACGATGGCAGCTGGCGCGCACTGATGCTGATGTCGTTCGCCGGGGCGCTGGTGTTACCCCACATGTACCACATGACTTTCAGTGAAAACCCCTCACAAAAGGCACTGGCTAAAGCCAGTTGGGGGCTACCGCTCTATCTCCTGCTGTTAGGCATTCCCGTACCACTGATTCTTTGGGGTGGCCAGGAACTGGCTGTGACCACCGGCCCCAACTTCTACAGTCTGGGCATTGCCCAGGCCCTGGAAAGCCCGGTACTGACAATGTTCATGTACATTGCAGGCCTGTCGGCCGCCAGTGGCCTGATGATCGTAAGCACTCTGGCTTTGGCTGGCATGGTTCTCAACCATGTTGTCCTGCCCCTGAAAACTCCTAAAGATCAAGGCGATATCTACCGCTGGCTGCAGTGGGTCAAGCGCATGCTGATTGCCGCTATCATCTTTCTGGCTTTACTGTTTCATGAAACCCTTGGCAAGAATCTGGACTTGTCCATTCTCGGGGCAATATCCCTCGCGGGAACGCTACAGTTGCTGCCTGGCGCCTTGGGCGTCATCTACTGGCCGGAAGGGAACAGGCGAGGTCTGATTGCCGGGTTGCTAACCGGTTTGGCTATCTGGCTGATCACCTTGGTGCTGCCATTCTCCCACACCGCTAACCTGCTGGGCTGGCTGAACGCCCCCATAGTTCCGGATTATGGCAACTGGCACATCTTCACGTTTGTCAGCCTTACCGCGAACATTACCGTGTTTACCCTGACCTCGATGCTGAGCTCCAGCTCAAACGAAGAAACCAGTGCAGCCCAGGCCTGCTCCATGGGTGCCTTGTCACGCCCCCAGCGCCGCGAATTACTGGCAAGTTCGTCAGACGATTTCGAGCGCCAGTTGGCTGAGCCTCTTGGTTACGATGTTGCCAAACGCGAAATAGAGCGCGCTATCGGGCAATTGAAATTGCCGAGCGTGGAATACCGCCCCTATCAGCTGCGACGGCTGCGGGATCAGATCGAAATCAACCTGTCTGGCTTGCTTGGCCCGTCGGTCGCTCGGGATATGGTTAAGCGCCATCTTGGATTCAAACCCATGGCCCGCGGCGGCACCGCTCAGGATATTCGCTATGTAGAGCGCGCGCTCGGTGATTACCAGAACCAGCTAACAGGGCTGGCCGGAGAGCTGGACACTCTACGTCGACATTACCGGCAAACCCTTCAAAATCTGCCTATTCCTGCCTGTTCCGTTGGTGAAGACGGCGAAATATTGATGTGGAACCAGGCCATTGAAGAGCTCACCGGTATTACAGCAGACGATGTAGTTGGCGCACGGTTAATGGCCCTGCCCGATCATTGGCACCACCTGCTTGATGATTTCAACAAAGGTGAAGATCTGCACCGCTACAAACACCGCCTGGATCTGCGAGGCCGCCCCCACTGGCTGAACTTGCACAAAGCGGCCCTGAGCGGCCCTGATCACCCGGATGGCGGCAGCGTCATTCTGGTGGAGGACCAAACTGAAACCCGCCTACTGGAAGATGAGCTGATGCATAGCGAACGGCTGGCTTCCGTAGGGCGTTTGGCCGCAGGCGTTGCCCACGAAATCGGCAACCCGGTAACGGGTATATCTTCCCTTGCCCAGAACCTGAAGCTGGAAACTGACAACCCGGACATCCTTGAGACCGCCAGTCAGATCCAACAGCAGACACGCCGCATATCAGCCATTTTACAATCGCTAATGAACTTCGCCCGCACGGGCAATCATTCCAGAACCAACCGGTATGAGCCTGTAAGCATCCGCCGCTGCGTAGATGAAGCCAGTAACCTCCTCTCCCTCAGCGATAAAGGAATGGGCATAAGCTACATAAATGACTGCCCCGACACGCTGCAGGTTCTGGGCGACGAACAACGGCTTGTACAGGTCTTTGTCAACCTGTTGGCCAACGCCCGTGATGCCTCACCCGATGGTGGCTCAATCCAGGTGACTGGCAAGCAAGACGGCTACTCGGCTATCATCGAGATCATTGATCAGGGCTCGGGCATACCCGCAGACCAGCTTGATCATGTATTCGAGCCCTTCTATACAACCAAGGCGTCCAACAAAGGAACGGGCCTTGGTCTGTCACTGGTGTACAGCATTATTGAAGAACATTATGGGAATATTCAGGTTGAAAGCCCTGCCAATACCCAAACCGGGCTTGGCACCTGCGTACGATTGAAGTTGCCTGCTTACGAGCCGGAGACAGACTCCGCCACCACTCGCCCGAACGAAAGGTTCTGAGACTGCCATGCCCCGTATTTTGATCGTGGAAGATGAAGACATTATTCGCTCCGCTGTTCGCAAACTGCTGTTACACGCGGGCTATGAGGTTGAAGATGTCGGCTCGGTGGAAGAAGCCGAACAAAACCACGATCCTGACCAGTTCGACCTGATCATTTCAGACCTGCGCCTCCCCGGGGCTGCTGGTACCGAGCTGATCAACCGTGCGCCAAACACACCCGTGTTAATCATGACCAGCTACGCCAGCCTGCGCTCAGCAGTGGACTCCATGAAAATGGGTGCCGTGGAATATATCGCCAAGCCTTTTGACCACGATGAAATGCTGGCCGCCGTAGAAAGCATTCTTGCCCGCACTGCCCCCACGCCCAATGGAAACCAAGGCACCCCAACGGCAACAGAAAACAGTGACCCGGCCAGCATCATGTACGGCCAATGCGAGCCTATGCAAAGGGTGTTCACGCTTATTCGCAAGGTAGCACCAACCGAGACAACCGTACTGGTTCAGGGGGAGTCGGGTACCGGTAAAGAGCTCGTGGCCCGCGCACTTCATCTTCTCAGTCCCCGTGCTACAAAACCGCTGATCTCGGTAAACTGCGCGGCCATTCCCGAAAGCCTCATCGAATCCGAACTGTTCGGACATGAAAAAGGCGCTTTCACCGGCGCAGTGTCCGCCAGAACCGGCCTGATCGAAGCTGCGGATGGCGGCAGTTTGTTCCTGGACGAAATTGGTGAGTTACCTGCGGAGGCGCAGGCACGCTTGCTACGGGTTCTGCAGGAAGGCGAAATTCGCAAGGTGGGCTCAACCCAGAGCCAAAAAGTGAATGTGCGCATGATAGCGGCCACCCACCGAAACCTGAAAGCAATGACCCGCACCGGAGAGTTCCGGGAAGACCTCTACTATCGCCTGAACGTAATGCAGATACGGATTCCGCCGCTGCGTGACCGCCAGAGCGATATTCTGGGCCTTGCCCGTCGCTTTCTAGTCACCCAGGGCAGCAAAGTGGGCCGACCCAACCTGAACCTGAGCCCCGAAGCCATGCGAGCACTTGAACGGCACCGCTGGCCGGGTAATGTGCGGGAGCTGGAGAATGCCATCGAGCGCGCCAGCATCCTCAGCGATGGGGACATTATTACGCCGTCGCTGCTGGATCTCGATAGTGAGGGTGGTGATGAGTACATCCCCGAATCATTGGTCGCAGGCAACAATGAGCAACTCCAGGCTCGGGAACCCGATAGTGCAAACGACCTGTCCCTCGAAGACTACTTTCAGCATTTTGTCCTGGAAAACCAGGATCGCATGAGTGAAACAGAGCTGGCTCAGAAGTTGGGCATTAGCCGGAAATCCCTGTGGGAACGGCGACAGCGCCTTGGCATTCCGCGGAAGAAGACCTCTGGGAACTGACCTCCCGCAAAGGTCGAGCCCCTCCACCGTCAAGCCATAGTATGAACCGCCACTCAGATGTTACCGCATGTTCCTCTTGGTAACACTTCCCAGAGAAAGCACAGCTAGTGGGTAACACTTATATCGAGTACGGGGTAACACTTACATCATGAAAACCCCCAACCATCTGTTAATTAACGATATTTAAATTTTGGCACAGCAACTGCACTCTATTTAAGCGCACGACAACAAAAACAACAGTGACAATGCAGCGCCTCAACAAAAACAAAAAGCTGCGGGAATGCGTTCAGCAACAAAAACAAAAATAGAACGTGAGCGAACTGAGTGTTTTGGGTACTTTGCTTTTTTGGTAGTCCCTTGGCTTGTGTGAGTTGTAGAGATGCAGAGAAGAATCACCCTTGAGGTGACGCAGCACCTACCAATAACTTGCTCGATGTCTTTGACTGCTCATTGTGTTCAAAGCTTTCCGTTTGCACTACTGAGAAGCCCTGGTTTTGGGGATACACAGTGGGGTAAAAAAACGAAGAAAAATCCCGAACAAAAATAAAAACAATGCAGATCGTCAACGTTTTGAGGGCGGATTCGTGTAAGCGAATCCGCCTTTTGATTATTCGGGGTATGCAAGATTCCACGGCAAACGTGTGCAAATCCTGCTCAAACCGTTAAACTCTCGGTTTTGCTCAACGCAACCACGGATTTCAATGTCAAAAACACTTTCCTCCATTTTCGAGCAATCCGTCGATAAGCTCCGCTCCTTCATCCCCGGCAACGGGAAAAAAAAGGCTCGAGCCTACCAACGACGCGAGATTCCCAGGGATCAGCACAACGTCTCACGTTCTGTTATCAGTGAGCCCGCCAAGAAGGTTCTCAGCCGACTCAACAACTCCGGCTATGAGGCATACCTTGTTGGCGGAGGCGTACGCGACGCGCTCCTTGGACGACAGCCCAAAGATTTTGACATAGCCACCAACGCCACCCCGGAGGAAGTGCACGACCTGTTCCGCAACTCCCGACTCATAGGCCGGCGCTTTCGGATCGTTCACGTTGTTTTCGGGCGCGAGGTTATCGAAGTAACTACCTTCCGCGGCAATGCGACAGACGCAGATGACAGCAACACGGATGATGATCGCAAAACCAGCGAGCATGGCCTGTTACTGCGAGACAATGTTTACGGCAACCTCGAAGAAGATGCACTGCGCCGGGACTTCACCGTCAACGCACTTTATTACTGCATCCGGAACTTTACCGTTGTCGACTTTGCAAACGGCATGGAAGATCTCCAAAACCGGCAACTCCGGCTAATTGGCGACCCCGAAACCCGCTACCGCGAAGACCCTGTGCGCATGCTTCGCGCAATCCGCTTCGCCGCAAAGATGGATTTTGACATTGAGCCCGAAACAGAAGCACCCATTCGGGCACTGGCACCATTACTGACTCACATCCCACCAGCGCGCTTGTTTGAAGAAGTTCTGAAGCTGTTTTCAGCCGGCTACGGCGAAGCAACCTACGAGCTTCTCAGCCACTACAACCTGCTGGAACCACTATTTCCTGAAACCGTAAAAGCCATCGAAGCCGGGGAGTCGGATGAACTGATTCGTCAGGCATTGCGCAATACCGACAGCCGTATAGCCCAAGGGAAGTCCGTCACACCCTACTTTTTGTTTGCCGCCATGCTCTGGCCTGCGCTGCAAAGAGAATGGAACCACCGCCAGGATAACGGCGATCCGGTGCAGCCAGCTCTGCACGGTGCAATCGGCAAGGTCATTGGCCGCCAGGTACAGGCAACGTCTATACCCAAGCGTTTTTCTGGCCCCATGAAGGAAATCTGGGAACTCCAGATGCGCCTGCCCCGCCGCCAAGGCAAGCGAGCGTTTGTAACCATGAGCCACCCAAGATTCCGCGCCGCCTACGACTTCCTGCTGGTCAGGGAAGATTGTGGTGAGATCGAGCCAGGTCTGGGCCAGTGGTGGACAGAGTTTCAGCGTATGGACGAGCGTGGCCAAGAGCGCATGCTTTCAGAACTCAGCAGCGACGCCCCTAAAAAGCGCCGTCGCCGCAAACCGGTAAAGCGGCCTGCACCCTGATGAAAACCGATGCCTTCATTGGCCTGGGCAGCAATCTGCAAGAGCCCGCCGCCCAGCTGGCAAGGGCGGTTGCAGAACTGGCCGCCCTACCCACGACAACACTGGTCGCACAATCGCCCTTTTACGCCAGTAGCCCTGTCGGCCCCCAGGATCAGCCAGATTTCGTGAACGGTACCGCGTGGATTTCCACCGAACTTGAGCCCCACGCCCTGCTCGACCAACTTCAGGCCATTGAACAGGCCCACGGGCGGGAACGGCTGGAACATTGGGGGCCCCGCACGCTTGATCTTGACCTGCTGATATTCGGCAACCAGGTTCTGGATGACGACCGGCTTACCGTTCCCCACCGAGAGCTCCCCAACCGGGATTTTGTCCTTCAGCCGCTTTTGGACCTGAATCCGGACCTGAAGTTGCCTGACGGCACCACAATCGCTAACTTGAGGGCACAATGCCCTGACAACCGGTTGCGCAAACTTCCACCTCGGGATTACCCTTAGCAGTTACATAGCAACTAAACGCCGGTCATCCCGGCACGGTCTTGGCCCACCTACCCAAAAGGCAAGGATATTATGGCTGTTACCATCAACACCCTGCTGGAATACAAACAAAAGGGCGAAGCCTTCTCCGCCCTCACCTCTTATGACTCTACCTTTGCTCAGGTAGTGAGCGAAGCCGGTGTGGACGTTATTCTGATCGGCGACTCGCTGGGCATGGTGCTTCAAGGCCACGACAGCACCTTGCCCGTAACCATGGATCAGATCGTATATCACGTTAGCTGTGTAGCCAAAGGCAACCGCGGCTCGCTGATCATGGCCGACATGCCTTTCATGAGTTATGGCACTGTAGAGGCAGCCCTTGAAAATGCGGCAGAACTCATGCGCGCTGGCGCCCACATGGTCAAACTGGAAGGCACCGACTGGATGAAAGACACCATCAGCGCGTTGAGCGAGCGAGCTGTACCGGTATGCGCGCACTTGGGCCTAACCCCCCAGTTCGTCAATAAATTTGGCGGCTACAAGGTTCAAGGTCGCGATGAAAAGGCCGCGGAGTTGATGATCAACCACGCTTGCGAGCTGGTAGCAGCCGGCGCTGACGTTATTCTGTTGGAATGTGTTCCTGCACCGCTGGCCGCCCGCATTGCCAAAGCTGTTACAGCACCTGTGATCGGCATTGGTGCCGGCGCAGATACCGATGGCCAGATTCTGGTGCTGCACGACATGCTGGGAGTTACCACAGGCAGAAAGCCACGGTTTGTGAAAAATTTCCTGGCAGAGACTGACTCTATTCAGGAAGCCATTGCCGCCTACGATAAAGCCGTACGTGAGCGCACCTTCCCCGCCGAGGAGCATACGTTCAAGGCATGAGAACCGTCCATTCATTGAAAGAGCTGCGCGCCATCCTCCGCGGTTACCGCCAGCAGGAAAAAACCATTGGCCTGGTGCCTACCATGGGCAACCTGCATGAGGGGCATATCTCACTGGTTCGCAAAGCTGCCGAAGCAGCAGACGTTGTGGTCACCAGTATCTTCGTGAACCCGATGCAGTTTGGTGCCAACGAAGATCTGGACACCTACCCACGCACCCTGATCGATGATCAGAACAAACTCGATGAAGCGGGAAACACTCTGGTCTTTGCACCCTCTGCGGAAGAAGTTTACCCGGACGGTCTTGCCCGGCACACCCGTGTCATAGTTCCTGATGTCAGTGATGGCCACTGCGGGGCCAGCCGCTCAGGGCACTTTGAAGGCGTTGCAACGGTGGTTTCTGTCTTGTTCAACATGATCCAGCCGGATTTCGCCGTATTCGGCGAAAAAGATTTTCAGCAGCTGGCGGTAATTCGCAAGATGGTGCGAGACTTGATGATTCCGGTTGAAGTCATCGGCGCACCCACTGTGCGGGAAGATGACGGCCTGGCCAAAAGCTCACGCAATGGCTACCTCTCTGCAGAAGACCGCAAGACTGCGCCGGTTATATACCAAGTGCTGCAGGCTACTGCAGCCAAGATTGTTGATGGGCGCGATGACTTCCTCGCACTCGCACAAGAGGCTGGTGAAAGCCTGGGGGCAGCCGGGCTGCGCCTCGATTACTTCAACATTGCAAACAGCCAGACTCTGAAGCCCGCCACGCAGGAAGACAGGGAAGTGACACTGCTGGCTGCCGCTTATCTTGGCTCCACCCGACTGATTGATAACATCTCAGTAACCCGCTGAAGCCTTATGCCAAAATACCAGGAAAGGACTCTATGATGATTTCGCCAGACGCTGCATTGACATCGTCTCCCGAATGGCAGGCGCTAGTGGTATGCAGGGAAAGCCTGCAAAACTGCCCCATGAAGACGCTTTTTGTGGATGACCCGGAGCGAGCAAGCCGGTATTTCATTGAAGGTGCTGGCCTCTCTCTGGATTTTTCCAGAAACCGGCTTACCGATGAGTCCCTTGGCGCACTGATGGCTCTGGCACGCAGTCGGAAGCTTGAAGATCGCAGGGCCGCCTTACTGCGCGGCGACAAGGTGAACATTACCGAGGGCCGCCCAGCACTGCACACAGCGCTGCGCAACCCCGGAACAGACACTCTTGTTGTCGGCGGCCAGGATGTAATTGCGGAAGTGAACGCCACCCTGGATCGTATGGAGACGTTCGTAACGGAGGTGCTGAACCACTCGCGCACCGGTTATACCGGCAAGGCGTTCACCGACGTAGTCAGCATTGGCATTGGCGGCTCGTTTCTGGGCCCCAAGCTGGTCACCGAAGCGCTACAGCCGTATCGGACACCCGGCATTCGCTGCCACTATGTGGCCAACATTGACGGCACAGAAATCAGCGAAACCCTGGCAAAAGTACATCCTGAAACCACTCTGTTCCTGGTTCAGTCGAAATCCTTTGGCACCAGAGAGACGCTGGAAAACAGCAAAGTCGCGCGAAAGTGGTTTATAGAGTGCAGCGGTAACGAGCAGGCTGTCGCCAGCCACTTTATGGCGGTTACTGCCAACGTAAATGCCGCACAGAAATTCGGCATAGACCCTGACAACGTATTCCCCATGTGGGACTGGGTTGGTGGCCGATACTCACTTTGGTCGGCGATTGGGTTGCCTGTAGCACTCTCCATTGGAATGGATAACTTCCGGGCTCTGCTCGCTGGCGCCCACGCCATGGACAACCATTTCAGGGACACTCCCCTGGAAAAGAATCTACCCGTTGTGATGGCCATGCTGGGCATCTGGTACAGCAATTTCTGGGGCGCGGAAACCCACGCCATACTGCCCTACGACCACTACCTGCGCAGCTTGCCAGATCACCTTCAGCAACTGGATATGGAAAGCAGCGGCAAACGGGTTAATCAACAAGGCGAGCCTCTGAACTACCACTCAGGCCCTGTCATCTGGGGCGGTGTAGGTGCCAATGGCCAGCACGCTTACCACCAACTGATTCACCAAGGCACCCGGTTGATTTCGGCCGACTTCATAATTCCTCTGCAAACCCACAACCCGGTTGCGACCCATCATGCCGACTTGTTCGCCAACTGCCTGGGCCAGTCCCGGGCCATGATGGCCGGCAAAACACTGGAAGAAGCTAAAGCGGAACTGGCAGCCAGCGGTCTGACGGAAGCAGAAGTTGACCGCCTCGCGCCACATAAGGTGATCCCTGGCAATCAGCCCAGCAACACGCTGATGATGAGCAAAGTAACTCCGGAAACCGTCGGCGCGCTGATCGCCCTGTATGAACACCGAACCTTTGTGCAGGGCGTTATCTGGGACCTTGATTCGTTTGATCAGTGGGGAGTCGAGCTGGGCAAGAAGCTGGGTGAAAACATTCGGCCAAGACTGCTTGGGGCAGAAAAGTCAGATGAGGCAACTGACAGCGCTACAGACAACCTGATAGCGCTATTCCGCTCAGCAAACAGCGGTTGAAATCACCCTGCCCTGCCAGCTGAAGTTAACCGGCCAGAGCTTCTGGCCGGTATTATAAGCCTGCCAAAGCTCAAGGTAGCTCTTGCGGCATATAGGGTGCTTCACTCCCGGGGCAATATCTGCCAGGGGCCGCAACACAAACGCGTTTTTAAGTATCTCGCTCCTGGGTAATTCCACGCCATCGAGACGACCTACTGCCTCCCCATAGGTCAGAATATCCAGATCCAGCGTTCTCGCGCTGAACTTGGGGGCTTCCGGTCGTCGACCGTTTTCGGCCTCCAGCTGCTTGAAGTGCTGCGAAAGCTCACCCACTGCGAGATTGGTCTTCACGCCCACCACCAGGTTCAGGAATGGCGAACCATCAAACCCTACCGCTTCGCTCTCATACACCGGAGAAATCTCCAGCTCACCAAACCAGCCTGCCAGAGCATCCAGAGCCGCTTTCACATAGCGCTCGCGGTCGATATTGCTGCCGACACTGATATATACAGGAACCTGATCAGGCATTACCGGGTACTCCTTTGCATGCAGTCCGTTCAATGCAAACACCGACAGATCGGGCTGCAGGCACAGCTCCGGGCTTGCGCAGCGTTAACCTCAGCCAGCCAATTCCGAACTCTCTTTGCAGTTTCTCTGCAAGAACCTCGGCACCGTGCTCCAACAGCTTTGGTTTGAGCTCTTTCAGACAGTGCTCTACACACTCACTGACCGATGCGTAATCAAGCGCATCCGTGACATCATCAGACGCACCGGGAATTCGGTTATCCCAAGACATTTCGAGATCTACAACCAGAGCCTGGGTTACATCGCGCTCCCAGTCGTATACTCCTACCACGGTTTCTACAACCAGGCCTTCGATCAATACGCTGTCTGCCAAGAGGGCTCCCGGGGCAATCCCACACACTGCTGATTGAATAACGTACAAACTGCGACTAATGTAACGTCGCCAGCCTGTAAATTGAGGGCCGGCATTTTCGCACATTTTACCCTCACACGTCTTCGTCTCTGAGCGCACAAATGTTCCTGAGTGACCCCGTAATAACTGTTCTGCTTTGTATGTGCGCCTACCTGGGGGGCTCAGTACTGTTTGCGCTGCCGGTATGCAAGATTTGGGGGCTGCCCGACCCTCGGGCACAGGGCTCAGGCAATCCCGGGGCCACCAATGTTTATCGCACCGGGGGCTGGCGCCCGGCACTGATTACTCTGACACTGGATGCCGCCAAAGGCTGGCTGCCAGTCTGGCTCGCATATAATGCAGGTCTCTCTGCCTTGACTCAGGCAATGGTGGCGCTCTTCGCGGTTACCGGGCATATGATCCCGGTGTTCTATCGATTCAAAGGGGGCAAAGGGGTTGCAACAGCCCTTGGTGCAGGCCTTGCTCTGGCTCCGGTCACCACCGCCTCCATGGCTACACTCTGGCTGCTGGTCATTTGGCGCTGGCGAATCTCGGCGTTAGCCTCTGTGATCGCCATTGTCAGCGGCCCCCTGATAAGCGCATTCATAGAACCGGAAACTCTCCCCATGTTCGGCTTGCTGGCGATCCTGGTTGTTGTGCGCCACCGCAACAACCTGATCCGGCTGGCACAAGGCCGGGAAACCAGCCTCTAGCTCATTCCACCAGCCCGTTCACCCGGGCCTCACTGAGGGGTGGCAATGTGTTCATTGGCCATCTCGGCACGGCTACAATGCGCTCTCCGTCACGCTGGTCTGCCTTCATGCGCTGGGCCCCGGCATACGCAATCATCGCTCCATTATCTGTGCAAAACTCCGGACGCGCATAAAACACATAGGCGCGGAGCTTTTCAGCCATTTTCTCCAGGCCGGCCCGCAACCGCTTGTTGGCACTTACGCCACCTGCAATCACCAGCCGGTCACAGCCAGTTTGCTCCAGCGCTCTACGGCATTTGATCACCAAGGTATCTACGGCAGCTGTTTCAAATGCCAAGGCAATGTCAGCCCGAACCTGGTCACTCAGGCCCTCCGCCGTCTTTTTCTCCCCATTGACTGTATTCAGCGTAAAGGTTTTCAAGCCACTGAAACTGAAATCCAACCCTGGACGATCGGTCATAGGCCTGGGAAAACGGTAACGGCCAGGCACGCCCTTTTCCGCCAGCGCCGCGACCCGAGGGCCACCCGGGTAATCCAGCCCCAGCATCTTTGCAGTTTTATCGAAAGCCTCACCTGCAGCGTCGTCTACCGACTCCCCAAGCATCTGGTATTCCCCTATACCATCCACCCGCACCAGCTGTGTGTGCCCTCCCGACACCAGCAAAGCAACAAACGGAAAGGCTGGCGGGTTGTCTTCCAGCATGGGAGCCAACAAATGGCCCTCCATGTGGTGTACTCCCAGCACCGGGATACCGAGAGCAAAACCCATAGCATGGGCCACCGAGCCGCCCACCATTAGCGCACCAATCAAGCCTGGCCCTGCGGTGTAGGCAATCCCGTCAATGTCGTCACGAACATGGCCAGCCTCTGCAAGCACCTGCTCACACAAGGGCAACAGTTTGCGAACGTGGTCACGGGATGCCAGCTCTGGCACTACGCCGCCATAATCAGCGTGCATATCGATCTGGCTGAACAAAGCGTGGCTCAAAAGCCCCTTTTCAGTGTCGAACAACGCAACACCGGTTTCATCACAGGAAGTCTCAATACCCAGAATCAGCATATAACCTGGCCACATAGGTTGGCGTAAATGAATAAACGAGCTGCATTTTAGCAGAAACCCGAAACTCACTGGCAGTTTCATCGAACAAACATTGACCTTGCCACGACCGAGGCGCTATCATTGCCGCCCTAAATTACGAACTGGTCGAGTTTTAGCCAATCTGACCAGGGATCGAGCCAGTCTGGCACCGCCAGATGCGCATCTAAATGAAACCGAATCTATCAGGTAGGTGATTGTCGAATGCCAGCTGTTAAAGTGAAAGAGAATGAACCGTTTGACGTAGCATTGCGTCGCTTCAAGCGCTCCTGCGAAAAAGCAGGTGTACTTTCAGAAGTACGTCGTCGTGAGCACTACGAGAAGCCGACTTCCGTTCGCAAGCGTAAAGCTGCTGCTGCCGTTAAGCGTCATCTCAAGAAGCTTCAGCGGGAACAGCGCAAGTTCGAGCGTCTGTACTGAGTTACCGCAGACGCCGCTTGACTGCAAAGCACTGATTGCCTGTACAGCCACAGGCTGCACAGAGCGACCAAGAAATGCCGCCGGGGCCTGGCTTCGGCGGCATTTTTGGCTGTTGGCCCTCGTACGCCAAGGGCCTGATGTGGAGCCATTATGAGCGGACTGATCCCCCAACGCTTTGTCGAAGACCTGCTCGACCGGGTAGATCTGGCAGAGCTGATCGGCTCGCGCATCACTCTCAAAAAGGCTGGCGCCAACTACAAGGCGTGCTGCCCGTTTCACGATGAGAAAACGCCCTCGTTCAATGTGAGGCCAGATAAAGGCTTTTATCACTGTTTTGGGTGTGGCGCCCATGGTGACGCCATAAGCTTTGTTCGTGAATTTGAAGGCTTGGGCTTTACCCATGCTGTAGAAGAGCTAGCCCGCCGAGCGGGGCTCGAAGTGCCGTACGATGAGGCGGCCAAGCATGAAATACAGCAAGCGCGCACCCTGACCGACGCACTGGACTTTGCCAGCCGCTTCTATCAATCGGCGCTTAACGGCCAGCAAGGCTCTTTCGCCCGCGACTACTTAAAGCAGCGGGGGCTGGACGACAGCATTATCAAGCAGTACCAGGTGGGCTATGCGCCTGCCACAGGCACCGCATTATTTGATGTTGCCAGCAAAGACTTGCAGGGACCGCTGATCGAAACCGGCACCGTCTCGGACAAGTACGGCCGGCCAAGGGATCTTTTCCGCAACCGGGTCATGTTTCCTATTCGGAACAGCCGGGGTAAAACCATCGCCTTCGGCGGACGGACTCTTGGCGATGACAAAGCCAAATACATCAACTCTCCGGAGTCGGATGTATTTCACAAAAGCCGTGAAATATACGGCCTGTTTGAAGCAAAGCAGGCCCTGAAGCAGCTCGACAAGCTGCTCGTGGTAGAAGGCTACATGGACGTTATTGCCTTGGCGCAAAACGGCATTCACTACGCCGTAGCGACCTTGGGCACAGCTACGAACCAGGACAGCCTCACCGCCCTGCTGAGACAGGTACGGCATATTGTATTCTGTTTCGATGGCGACCAGGCCGGATTCCGAGCAGCCGACAAGGCCATGGAAAACGCCCTGGAACTGATGGCAGACGGGTTACACCTGCAATTCCTGATGCTGCCAGAAGGCGAAGACCCGGACACCCTGGTGCGCAAGGAAGGTCCGGATGCGTTCCAGAAGCGCATCGATGGCGCAACGCCGTTCTCGCGGTATCTGTTTGATCGTCAGAGCGAAGGGCTGGATCTTCAGCTACCAGAAAATCGGGGCGAGCTGAGGGCGAGAACGGAGCCGCTCCTGAACAAAATGCCCAGAAGCACCCTCAGGGATGCAATGTGGCACGAAATGCTTCGGCTCTGCGGGGGCCGTAGCCAGTGGCAAGGCCGTAAGCCCCAACAACAGGGCAACTGGAAAGGCGAACGCCGCGACCGGGTTACGGAAGAGCGCATCGATGTAAAGTTGAGCAAAGACAGCATCTTGTGCCTTGCCCTGCTGGAAGCGCCAGATCTGGCCACTGAAGTTACCGAACTGGCGCGCAGCTCGCGCCAATTTAATCAGGCTATGACATTTGCCGGTTTTATTCTGGAGCGAAAAATCCGGGACCGGAAATCACTTATAACAACGCTGGCAATGGATAGCCAGGCACGCGAACGGTTCTACAATCTGTTTGATGGCATTGAGCACATCCCAACCCGGGAAAGCACGCTGGCCGCAGCACGAGAACTGTTGAGCCCCAACGAAGAAGCAACAAGACAGCAAAAGCTGGCTACACTTTTACGTAACTTCGCAAATCTTACCGCCGACGAACGGCAGGAACTGCGAGAGCTTAGCGGGGGAACCCCGGAGAGCAGCACTTGAAACTTTGCGCATTGATCACCATCTAACCATTCGGTGGCAGTGCATTAGAGCGACAGCTATAATGGCTGTTTCATTTTTTATTTATTTAAGCGAGTTCACAGGGTGTCTATGTCAGGCAATTCGCAGAAATCACGTTTGAAAGACCTCATCGCACGAGGCAAGGAACAAGGCTACCTGACTTACGCCGAGGTAAACGACCACCTCCCGGAAGACATTGCCGATCCGGATCAGGTCGAAGACATCATTCGCATGATCAACGATATGGGCATTCAGGTATCCGAAGTGGCGCCGGATGCCGATACCTTGCTGATGACCGACGGTGACTCCACCGCAGACGAAGCTGCTGCCGCCGAAGCCGCCGCCGCTCTCGCCGCCGTGGAATCCGACGCCGGTCGCACCACAGACCCTGTACGCATGTATATGCGCGAAATGGGTACCGTGGAACTGCTGACCCGCGAAGGCGAGATCGTTATTGCCAAGCGCATCGAAGAAGGCATTCGCGATGTTATGGCAGCCGTTGCCCACTTCCCGGGCACCGTCGGCACCGTTATCCAGGCCTATGACCGCATCATCGAGAATGAAGGTCGTATTACCGACATCATCACAGGCTTCCTGGACCCGGACGACGCAGAACCGTTCATGCCGGAACCGCCAGCCAAGCCCGAAGCTTCCACTGACGACACATCTGACGAAGATGCAGACGACGATGCAGAAGAGGAAGAGGAAGAACCAGAAAGCGGTCCAGATCCTGAAGAAACGCGCTTGCGGTTTGAGCTGCTGAAAGAAAAGCTGGAAGTAGCAGACAAATTGCTGGCCAAGCATGGCCGGGGCGACAAGAAAACCCAGGCAGCCCTGAACGATCTGGGCTTGGTTTTCGCACCCTTCAAACTGGGCAACAAGGCGTTTGACGAGCTGGTGAACGTTGTTCGCTCAACCAACGATCTGATACGCGAAAACGAACGCGCCATCATGAAGATCTGTGTGCGCGAGTGTAAAATGCCACGCAAGGACTTCATCAAATCATTCCCGGGCAACGAAGCAAACCAGGAATGGGGCGAGAAAATCGCCAAAAGCAAAAAGCCTTACGCTTCTGCCATTAACGAGCGCATGGACGAAATCGTCCGCCTCCAAAAGCGCATCATGAACGTGCAGATTGATGTGGATCTTGATGTTGTCGACATCAAAGAGATCAACCGTCGAGTTTCTATTGGCGAGGCAAGAGCCCGCCGCGCCAAGAAAGAAATGGTTGAGGCCAACCTGCGTCTGGTTATTTCTATCGCGAAGAAATACACCAACCGCGGTCTACAGTTCCTCGACCTGATTCAGGAAGGTAACATTGGCTTGATGAAAGCCGTCGACAAGTTTGAATACCGTCGTGGCTACAAATTCTCAACTTACGCCACTTGGTGGATTCGTCAGGCCATTACTCGCTCGATTGCGGATCAGGCTCGCACCATTCGTATTCCGGTGCACATGATTGAAACCATCAACAAGCTCAATCGTATTTCTCGCCAGATGCTGCAGGAAATGGGTCGCGAACCCACTCCAGAAGAGCTGGGTGAGCGTATGGAAATGCCAGAAGACAAGATCCGCAAGGTCCTGAAGATTGCCAAAGAGCCAATCTCCATGGAAACTCCGATCGGCGATGATGAAGACAGCCATCTGGGCGACTTTATCGAAGACATCCAGGCCCTTTCGCCGGTAGATTCTGCAACGGCTGAAGGCCTGCGCGAAGCTACTCGCTCGGTTCTCGCAGGCCTTACCGCCCGTGAGTCCAAGGTACTGCGCATGCGCTTCGGCATTGAGATGAACACGGACCACACACTGGAAGAAGTCGGCAAACAGTTCGACGTAACCCGTGAGCGAATCCGCCAGATCGAAGCCAAGGCACTGCGCAAATTGCGCCACCCTTCCCGCTCCGATCACCTGCGCGGCTTTATAGACGATCAGGGCAACGGATAAAGCAGCACACAACAGTAGCGGGCGCCGCACCTCCCCGGTATAATGGCGCCCGCTTTGCTTCCCTCAAGGGAAAATACTTTCCAAACAGCGTACGCTGAACGGGCCTATAGCTCAGTTGGTTAGAGCAGAGGACTCATAAT